>JACCDQ010275753.1_pt1 | contig 59320 bp, 32 predicted proteins | sample 7446031 | NCBI WGS metagenome assembly JACCDQ01 (sample SAMN15323442, study PRJNA562643) | freshwater metagenome | isolation source: river surface water | place: USA:Blue River Watershed | collected 2017-08-17
AAGCTCCCCCTCTTGGGCTCGAACCAAGGACCCTCTGATTAACAGTCAGATGCTCTAACCAACTGAGCTAAGGAGGAAACTGTATATTTAATATGCGTAAGGAACGTATTTGTTTGCTAAATTTTAGCTGTAGTAGCTTGTGCTTAGCGGTTGCAAATATAAGATGTTTTTTGAATGTGGCAAATAAAAGAGTTGTTAATTCATAATGGATTTAAAAAGTTTAGTGCAAAAAAAAAAGACCATCATTGCTGATAGTCTTTTCTAAAAAAAGCTCCCCCTCTTGGGCTCGTTCCGATAGCTATCGGAATAAGGACCCTCTGATTAACTATATTTAAGTAGTAGTTTTTCGGAAATTTCAGGATGTTTTTTGAGATTAGAAATGTATGCTTTGCTTTTCATATTTTTTATGTGTCGCTCTATTTTCCTTGCTTGAAAAATATCGGTACATTCAATGATACGAAACAATATCCAGTCATTTGCTATTTTAGTATGTGCTTTTTTGAATAAACCAGAGTTGTGCCATTGTAGTCTAAGTTCCATATCTGAAGTTTCACCGATGTAGAAAGTATCTTTCTCTGAGGAATAAATGATGTAAACAAAGTGCATACATATAATGAATTTTTTAAACAAAAAAAGCCTCTACATTGCTGTAAAGGCTTTCAATAAAAGCTCCCCAAAATATTGTTTTTTCGAACCGATTTATGGATGATTTTGAGAGGTTGTATGTTTTGAGTGTTGAATATATCGACTGGTAATTATTAGTAAAAAACTCCTGATAAAGTGTAGGCTTAAAAAAGTCTATTTTTCCGCAAGAATTAATTTGTCATTTATTTTAAATCTAGTAATTTGATTGTCATTTGATCCATCCGGAAGTTTCCCTCCTACAGATACTGTAAACCATCCAGGCTCTATTACGCGTTGTTTTTTAGTGTTAATTAAAGAAAGCTGTCTTGGCGTAATTTTAAAACGAACAGTTTTAGATTCTCCCTTTTTTAAATTAATGCGCTCAAAACCTTCTAATTGCAGAATAGGGCGTGGAGTAGATGCTTTTTCATCTTTTAAATACAATTCAACTACTTCGTCTCCGTCATGGTCACCAATATTAGTTACATCAACGGATACTTCAAAATCTTTTTCAGCATTAATATGGGCAGGAATTTGAAGGTTACTGTATTTAAATTGGGTGTAACTCAATCCAAATCCAAAAGGATATAGCGGTTTTTTATCAAAATAACGATACGTACGGCCTTTCATGTCATAGTTTTCAAAATCAGGAAGTTGGTTTACTGATTTATAGTAAGTAACCGGTAATCGTCCGGCAGGATTGTAGTCGCCAAAAAGCACATCGGCAATGGCATTACCTCCCTGTTGTCCCGGATATCCGGCGGTTAAAATAGCAGGTACGTTGTCATTTGCCCAATTGATAGAAAGCGCACTACCATTGATTAAAACTAAGACGACAGGTTTTCCTGTTGCTACCATAGCTTTCATCAATTCTTCCTGATTGGACGGCAAATCAAGACTGGTACGGTCTCCGCCATCAAAACCATCGGCTTCTACTTTCATTTCTTCGCCTTCCAGGCGCTCATTTAATCCCAATACAAGAACTACAGCATCCGCCTGATTAGCCACCTGAATAGCTTGCTGTAATACATTTTCTTGGGGTTCAGCCCATAAAAGTTGAGCTATGGCATCGCCATAGAAGTTTTGGTATTTTACCTCTATTTTGTATTTTTTTCCTGCTTGTAATTCAATTTTTTGTGAACGAATACGTGGGCTATGATTGTTTTTCCCGCCCGTATTTTTTCCACCTTCAATTTCAACAGTCATAAAGGGTTTTGACCATTCCGAAATGGAGTAGGTTCCCGTTTTTGGCGCAATAAGATAACCTGTCCATCGCACACTGTAATTACCCATTTTTAAACGGGAATCAGGAGTGTCAATGTCCCAATGAAAATCAATATTATCGTCTGTTCTTGTAAATAAAGGTTTTCCTTCCCATTTGCTATTATCAAAGTATTCTGCTGTTAAACCCTGAATACCGTTTTCATTTTGAAAATAAACGGACGGAATAACATTCATTTCAGGAACTCCTTTAGCAAGATCGGTACCTTTGGCATACATTACTTTTGTATTGGGCTCTAATTTGTTTTGGATTCCTTTTAATACCGTGATTGGATTGCTTGGAATACCGCTGTAATTTCCCCATAAGGATTGTATGTCATTGGCATTAGGCCCAATTACAGCTACAGTTTTGATGTTTTTTGAAAGCGGAAGTGTCTGATTCTGATTTTTTAAAAGTACAATACTTTTTTGCGAAGCTACACGGGCCAAATAATTGTGGGCATCGTTGTTATTTGCCGAAAAAGGAATCTGCGCATAAGGTACAATTTCATCCGGGTCAAACATTCCCAGTTTAAAACGGGCTGTAAACAAACGTTTTAAGGTAACATCAATATCGGCTTCTGACAACAATTTGCGGTCAAGAGCTTCTTTTAATGATTTAAAACTGCTGCCGCATTCTAAATCCAATCCTGTTTTTACAGCCAAAGCTGAGGCAGTTGCTGCATCAGGAGTAATTTTGTGCCATTTCCAAATATCGGTGACAGCTCCGCAATCGGATACGATATAACCATTAAATCCCCATTTGTTTCTAAGAATATCAAATAAAAACGGACTGGCACTGGCCGATTCTCCTCTGAAACGGTTATAGGCTCCCATTACCGAGTACACAAGACCTTCTTTGACCAAAGTACGGAAAGCAGGAAGATAGGTTTCGTAAAGATCCCTGTCACTGGTTTCAGCATTAAATTGGTGACGCGATGGTTCAGGACCTGAATGTACTGCATAATGTTTAGCGGTAGCAATAACTTTCAGGTATTTTTTATCAGTTCCCTGAAGACCGTTGACATAGTTAAGCCCCAGTTGCGAGGTAAGAAAAGGGTCTTCTCCATAAGTTTCATGACCACGACCCCAACGTGGATCACGGAAAATATTGACATTAGGCGACCAGAATGTCAATCCCTGATAGATGCCATGTTGGCCTCGCCTTAAATATTCGTGATGCTTTGCTCTTGCTTCATCCGAAATGGCATTGGCAACATCAAAAATTAACTGACGATCCCAGGAAGAAGCTATTGAAATAGATTGCGGAAAAACAGTGGCATATCCCGCACGGGCAACACCGTGTAAGGATTCGTTCCACCAGTTGTATTCAGGTACACCAAGACGCTCTATAGCTGGTGAAGAATCCATTAATTGGCTGATTTTTTCGTCAACAGTCATTCTTGAAATAAGATCATTCACTCTTTGTTCAGTGGGTAAATCAGGATTCCTGAAGTGTAATTTTTCCTGTGCAAAAGTGCTTACGGCTACTAATTGTAACACAAACACTAAGGTGCGTATTTTTCTCATTGTTTTTGGAAGTTAATTATTCGTGATTTATAATTTTTTATTGATTTCAGTTTTAGGTGATTAAACAATTATCAGTAGCTGTTTTCGTCTAATCAAAAATAATTGGTTTATTTTCCTTTCATTGGGCTAAATTGCTATTTCAGGGAGCATATAAAACTTATTATAAGATTTTTTGTTTCAGATGCTATTGTCATTGGGGACAAATTGCTATTTAAGTAGGTGTATTTAGCTAGGAAAAGTAGTTGTTTCAGGTTCGGACAGGAATTTTGATACTTTTGTAATTATGAAGATTTTAAAAAGAAATATAATTTTTATCCTTTGCTTCCTGATTTCAGGATTCTCTTTGGCTCAGCCATTTGGGGTTTTGAAACGTTTTACTGCTGATGCCAAGTTAAGTCAGTCGCGTATTTTAGAAATTCAACAAGATGAAAAAGGATTTATTTGGTTAGGAACTTATATTGGTTTAATCAGGTATGATGGCAATACTTTTCAAAATTTTGAAGTACTACAAAGAGGCAAGTTAAATTTATTGTCTAATCGGGTTTCGAGTTTTAAATTTGATAAAAACGGGCGAATTTGGATTAAGTCAGAACAGGATGAAATTTATTATTTTGACACCCAAAACTTAAGTTATCATTCTCCTTTAGAAGCTTATTCTAAAAAATATTTTAATAATTCATTTAAGCAATTCAGGCTGATGTCTTCTGGCAGAGTATGGCTGTTTTCGGATAATAAAAATGAAGCTGTTGCTTTTGAAAGAAATAAGGAAATCAGACTGGTTTATTTTGACCGGACTAAATTGAAAGGGGAAGGAATTCAGGAAATCTATGAGGATAGTATGGGGACAACCTGGTTTTTAACCAATAAAGGTATTTGCAGGTTAAAAAAAACAGCTGAGGTTCCTGAATATTTCTTTTTTAATATGATAAGACCTTCGGGCAAATCATACTCCTATAATTCGGTTTTGGAAACCAAAGACGAATTATGGTTTGCCGGAACTGCAGGTAAATTAACCCGTTATTCTAAACAGTCCAGTGCTTTTTTTGATGTTCCACTAGGAATAGAGGCCGATATTGATAAAATAAAATACGTGTCTGGAGGTAAGGTAATAATCGTAACTAAGACAAAGGGAATTGTGTATTATGATATAAAAACGGCTAAACTGGATTTATATAACAGTAAAACTGCATCAGGTTTCCCTGATGCCAATATTAAGTATTTGGGATTGACGCATTCCAGATACTTTTGGTTTGAAACCTCGGCTTCAGGAGTATATCGATTTGATTTAATTAGCAGAAAATTAAAACATTTGCAAGTTGATTCCAGTGATCCTGCGGCAGTAAATGTAACAAGAAAAACATTTCTGATTAAGGCTCCTGATGGAAGTATTTGGGTTCAGCCCAATGGGGGAGCATTGGCTTATTGGGATAAAAAGAGAGATAAGTTGTTGTCGATATCACATGCGATGGAAGAAACTGCTGAGCTGGTTTCTGATGTGATGCACGCAGCCACATTTGACCGATTGGGAAATTTATGGTTTTGTTCTTATCGACAAGGTTTGAATTTAATGACTTTTGATAACAAACATTTTTCAACTTTAAAATTAGATGTATCTTCTGGTAGAAAAAAAAATAATGTCAGAGGTTTAATGGCTGACAGAAAAGGCAATCTTTGGGTAGCCAGTCGTACGGATAAAATCACCTTGTTTGATTCTAAAAAAAGAAAGATAGGTGTATTAGGATCCGATGGAACTTTGTCTCCGGGAAGTCCTGGCTGGGGTGCTGATATTTATCACATGATGGAGGATAATAAAGGCAGAATTTGGGTAGGTACCAGAGGTAACGGATTGTATTGTTTGCTACCAACAGCAAAAGCATTCAATTATAAAGTAATTCATTATAAGTACAATGAGGCTAATCGATACAGTATTAGTTCGGATGATATTTATAGAATTTTTCAGGCTGGTTCAGGGCAGATTTATTTGGCTACCTGGGGTGGGGGTGTCAATTTAATCAGAGAGTCCAATTCTAAAATTTATTTTATTAATTATCGAAATGAATTGAAAAATTACCCGATAAAATCGGCTGACAGGGTTCGTTCTATTGTTGAAAGTAAAAATCAGCAACTGTTTTTTATTTCCTCTTATAAGTTATTTTCTTTTTCCGGAAAAAAACAATCTCCCAATACATTACAATTTAAGGAATATCCGGAGGTTTCAGGTAATGATATTCTGGATATGCTGGTAACATCAGAAAATAAATTAGCCTTGGCAACTAATGGAAAAGGGATGTTATTGGTTGATTTCAATCAAAAAAAAGAATTAAAAGTACAATCTTTTGGCGAAGAAACCATTGGTTTTCCTATTGATGGTGTTGTGGCTATGCAGGAAGATCGATTGGGGAAAATATGGCTTATGGGAAGTAATCAGATTGTACGATTTGATCCTAAGAACAATTCTTCGGAAACTTTTCCTGAAATAAAATCCCTTATTGGTAACGAAATATTCTCCGAAGCTACTAAATGTCGTCTTCCTAATGGAGAAATTCTATCCGGTTATTCCAGTGGTGCCGTGGTTTTTAAACCCGAAAATATCAAACCTTTTAGATTCAGACCATATTTAGCAATTAGCAATTTCACCGTTAATAATAAGGAGTTGCACGAAATAAATCCTGAAACACCTGCTAATCCTGATTTATTACAGGAAGTCACTCTGGAACACGATCAGAATTTTTTCAGGGTTCAATTTTCGGCATTAGATTATGTTAAAAACGAAAATATCGTATATCGTTATAAATTAGAAGGGGTTGATAATCAGTGGAATTATATCAAAGGAGGACAGTCTGTTAATTATACTAATTTGAGCAGGGGAAAATATACGCTATTGGTAGCATCTACTAACGATCATAATTTATGGGTGAATAATGAGCGAAAAATTAAAATTACGATTCTGCCTTCGATTTGGTGGACTAATTTGGCAATAATCTGTTATATTTTGCTGGCAATCGCTCTTTTTAGTTTTATCAGACGTACTTTTTCTACCATCCTGAAATTGCGAAACGATGTTCAGATTGAGAAACAGGTATCTGAATTAAAGATGAAATTTTTTACTGATATCTCACATGAAATTCGAACGCCGCTTACCATGATTACCGCTCCGGTTGAGAAAATGTTATCGGATAACAATATACCTGAATCAGTAAAAATGCAACTTCAGGGAATTGAGCGAAACAGTAATCGTTTATTGAATTTGGTGAATCAGATTTTAGATTTAAGGAAAATTCAAAATAGAAAATTAGAAGTCAGAGCTATTCATTTGGGCGAATTTGCGGCTAAAGTATGTGAAAATTTCAGAGAAATAAGTTTACAGAGCAAGATACGTTTAGAGCTAAAAGTAAATGCTGCAACTCCTATTGTTTGGGCCGATGCCGATAGTATGGATAAAATTTTGGTCAATCTAATTTCAAATGCTTTTAAGTATTGCCATAAAGGTGATACGATAGAAATAGTTGTAGAGGAAACTGAAAAACAAGTTTTGATAAAAGTGAGCGATAATGGACCGGGAATCAATCCGGTGATTCAAAAACGATTGTTTGTGCGTTTTACTAATTACAACGAAAACCCAAATAATCCCAGTACGGGAATTGGTCTTTCGATAGTTAAGGATTTAGCCGATAAACACGGAGCAACCATTTTAGTGGATAGTGTGGCGGGTAAAGGGAGCAGTTTCCAACTTTGTTTCTTAAAAGGTTTTCACCATTTTAATGAAGATGTGGATATTGTATTTGAGGAAACTGATGAAGATGTAACAGCTGGTACAGAATTTGAAAATGAAGCTGTTATGGAAAAATCGGAAACGGAGAGCAAAGGGAAACCGGTAGGTTTAGTCGTGGAGGATGATCCTGAATTAAGGGATTTTATAGTATCGGTTTTAGAAGAAGATTATACCATTCATGTTGCTGAGAACGGTATTGAAGGTCATTTAAAAACAACCAGATTGTCTCCTGATTTTATTATTAGCGATATTATGATGCCTCAAATGGATGGGATCGAAATGCTTAAGTTAATCCGGAAAAACATTGCAACAAGCCACATTCCGGTAATCCTGCTCAGCGCTAAAACCGCAATAGAAAACAAATTAGAAGGAATGGAATATGGTGCCGATGAGTATATGGTTAAGCCTTTTAATGTGAGTTATTTAAGAGCCCGTGTGAAAAATGTTTTGGAACAGCGTAAACGACTGCAACTTCTGTATTCCAGTGGAAATATAGCTGAGATTTCGGTTGAAGAGCCTTTGCAAATTTCAAATCAGGATCATAAATTTATGTTTCAGGTCATTAAATTAGTCAAGGATAATGTGTCTAAAACCGATTTTTCGGTGGAAGAATTAGGGAGGCTAATGTACATGTCGCGTGCCAGTTTTTTCAATAAATTAAAAGATTTGACCGGAGTATCACCTGTGGTTTTCATTCGGGATATTCGCCTGAATGAAGCTGCCGAGATGCTTAAGAATGGAGACATGCTTATAAAGGAAATTTGTTTTGAGGTTGGTTTCACTGATCTGAAATATTTTGGTAAATGTTTTAAATCTAAATTTAATTATACCCCGGCTGAATATCGTCGTCTTTATAAATAAATAGTTTAGTTAGTATTTTTTTGGGTCCATAAGTAATGTAAAAGTTGTTTGTGGACCTTTTTTATTACCTAACTTATTTCCTGTTTTTTAATTAATAAGTAACTAAATAGTCTTATTAGTTACTCTGTAGATTTGTTATCTGTTATTTATTTGGGGTATTTTTTTGTTATTCGTTTTTAAACTGAATTATTTTTTAGGTTTTATTGTTAATTGATTGTTTTTTAAAAGTTTGTGGTTGATTTTATCTTGAATTTATTTGTAACAAATACTGTTTAAAACCACTGTATTTAGATAAATACCCCTTGTTATTTATCAATTTGACTCCCCTTTTTTTTAGTTTTTGGGATTTGCAAGTCCTCTTAGTAAAACCACCCGTATCGAAAAGCAATTTTTCTACCTGATTCAGATAGACTCTTTTTAGTTTTACATCGAACCAAAAAGTCTTTCGGGACAGTTTTTTAACTAATCATTAATAAATAATTAAACTTATGGAACAAACAAACACTTGCATACTGCTGCTGTTTCTGCTCGGGATGTTATTAGTGTCTTACATCAAAAATCGCATACTGATAACTAAATTATCTCTGATAAAAAAAGGACAGCTCAACACTTTAGAAACTTTCAATTTTAAATTGTATTATGATGAAAAAGATACTAAATAAGATTCTGGGATACGGGGTACTCCTTATGTTTATTGCCGCTTGCAATAATGATGAAGTGAAATACAATACTTCAGTAGTCCGTAATTTTGAAATTCAGATAAATGATGAGCCTTATGTTTTAAATACAGGGATCTCAACAAAATTTATTTTTATTTATAAAAATGATGGCGATTTTTTTGCGAATTACAGTTCTCATTTTCGTTTTGCTCTTGAAAATGGAGCGTACAAATTTCTCGCTACCGATCTTCCGGAGCAAATGGTTCCTTCGCCGGTGAATTTAAACGATTTGATTATTCCACAGGCTGTTAATGCTGGTCAAGCGGTCAAAATTTCTGCTGCTATGCCCTATGTATCACCATTTAAGGATACACTTACAATGAATATTTTGACGAGAACGGGAACACTGCGATTAAAAGCAATGGATAAAACGGCTGATCCGGGTTATACTAATATTAAAACAACTGTTGAGGTCAAACGAAGCGGTTACAAAGTGGCTGACGAAACTTTTATTCAGGAAGATATGGAGGTTTCAAGGACTAAAAAAACTACCACAGGGGGAATCAATTATACCGATGATTTTATTTTGTTTCAAACAGATGAAGCCGCTAATAATGTAAGTATTCGTATTGAGTTTATGAATAATGATATGGAGGTTGTAAGTACAAAAGAAATTTCAGGTTCTTTTCCAATTATAGCAAACGGAGTGACTCAAATTAATCTCAATTTGAATGATCCTGATACACCGGTGATACAAAATTATGTAGCTACTGTTAATGGTGAAGTATATACTGGAAAAAGAATCAATCAGAAACAATAACAAACAGACTTAAAAACAACTTTAAATAAAATATTGTAGTTATGACGATAAAAAAACATATCGTGAGCATTTTAGCTGTTTTGCTTTTGGCATTAAACAGTTATGCTCAGGAACGGGTAACTGTAACCGGTGTGGTAAGAGATAAAACTGGCTCTATTCCCTCAGCCACAGTTATTGTGTTAAATCAAAATACCAATACAACCACAGATATAGATGGGAAATTTACTGTAAAGGTAAATGATCCCAAAACAGCAGTTTTGTTAGTTAGATTTATAGGGATGAATGATGTTACAGTGCCTTTAAAAGGACGTACTTCAAATATAGATATTCAGATGAAAGAATCTACCAGCGAATTAAATGAAGTAGTTGTAATTGGGTATGGAACACAAAAAAGAGGAAATCTTACCGGAGCTATTTCCAGTATTAAAGGATCTGAATTAGCTAAAGTTCCTACAGCTTCAGTAGCTGAAGCTTTAGTAGGGAAGTTACCGGGGGTGCAAGTTACTTCAGCAGATGGTTCTCCGGGGGCCGAAATAATGATTCGTATTCGTGGTGGAGGCTCGGTTACTCAGGATAATTCCCCATTGATTTTAGTAGATGGATTTGAGGTTGCCAACTTGAATGATATTCCACCAACTGACATTGAATCTGTTGAGGTATTAAAAGATGCTGCATCAACAGCAATTTATGGAGCCCGTGGAGCTAACGGGGTAGTTTTAGTGACTACAAAAAAACCGAAAGCAGGTAGAGTTTCGGTTAATGTTAATAGTTACATGCAAATGAAAACGCTGGCAAATCGTTTGGATGTGATGGATCCTTATGAATTTGTAATGATGCAATATGAATATGAGCGTCAACGTAATTCTAATCCAACAGCTTTCTTTAATCGTTATGGTCGTGCTAATGAATTATACATTTATCAGGGAAATAAAGGGATTGACTGGCAGGATGAAATTTTTGGAACTAATCCTGTTGCAAAATATACTGATCTAAGTGTTATTGGAGGAAACGAGAGTACTAAATATAAATTTGCTCTTGTGAATCAGGATCAGCCTGGAGTATTAATTGGCAGTGGAATGAGACAAACCAATTTGAACTTCATGATGACTACTAAGTTATCGGATAAATTTTCTTTTGAATTACAAAGCCGTTTAATTAATCAAACTATAAATGGTTCAGGTACTGAAGGGGTTAGTTTGTTAGATGCTATACGTCAGGCACCAACATTAGGTTTAGAAGAATACATGACTTTACCTGAAGATGATACTTATTTTGACCCTGAAGAATATCAGCCTACAGTGCGTTTTAACCCTAAACAAGAAGCAGAAAAAAATTATAGAAATCGTAACAGCCGTACATTTAATACTGTTGGAGCTCTTACCTGGAATATTATTAATGGTTTGAGTCTTCGTAGTATGTTCGGGTATGAATATAAATACAATGAAGAAGGTCGTTTTTGGGGAACTGATACAAGAACAGCTAATGATAATAACAATCAGCCGGTGGTATATTATGGAACAAACCAAAGCCCAAGATGGCAATTAAGTAATGTTTTAAATTATACTTTCAAATGGAAAGATGCTCATGATTTCCAAATGATGTTAGGACAGGAGATGAAAAATCAGGAAAGCTTTGGTAAGTACTATCGTAGCCGATATTTTCCGGAAGACATTACAGGAGCTAAAGCTTTAAATAATTTAGCATTAGGAACGCCTTATGAAAATGGTTCGTCAGCAGGATCTCCAAATCGTATATCGTCATTTTTTGGTCGCGTAAATTATAGTTTTAATGATAAATATATTGCTATGTTAGCTGCACGTGCTGATGGCTCAACTAAGTTCGGTCCCGGAAATCGCTGGGGGTTATTCCCGGCAGCAGCTTTTGCTTGGAGAATGTCAAACGAAGACTTTTTAAAAGACAGTAAGGTAATCTCAAACTTAAAAGTTCGTTTGAGTTACGGAGTGTCCGGTAATGATAGAATTAATGGTGATTTATATGCTAAATATTATGGCGTATCTCGTAATCGTTCTGTAGGTTGGGGAGAAGAGAATCATTATTATTATAATTTTTATAACACTAATTTCTTAAATAATCCGGATGTAAAATGGGAAACTACTTATACCAGAAACTTAGGTTTTGATTTTGGATTTTTTAAAGAACGTATTACAGGTAATATTGAAATTTATAAAAATACGGTAAAAGATTTATTGGTTCCATCTGATATCCCGGGAACTTCAGGATTTACAAAAATCATGAAAAATGTTGGACAGACGTCTAATAAAGGTATTGAGTTTGCTGTAAATGCAAACGTAATTCAGAAGAAAGATTTTCAGTTAGATGTGAATTTCAATATTGGATTTAACAAAAATAAAATTGACAAACTGGCTAGTGGTGAAGAAGAATGGATATTAAGTTCAGGATGGGCCGGAACGCAATTGTTAAATGATGATGATTACCGTGCTTATGTAGGTGGACAAAAAGGCTTAATCTATGGTTTTGTCAATGATGGTTTCTATACTATGGATGATTTTGAATCTTTTGATCCGCTTACCAGAAGCTGGAAATTAAAAGAAGGGGTAGTTAATTCTAAAAACCTTTCAGGAGATCCAAGACCTGGAAATGCGAAGTTCAAAAAATTAACTCCAATTGATTTAACAGACCCTAATACTTTCGTAATTGGTGATCAGGACAGAAAAGTAATTGGAAATACAAATCCAAAATATTCAGGTGGTTTTGGGTTAAATGCAACTTGGAAAAACTTCGATTTTTCAACTTTTTTCAATTTCATTGTTGGCTTTGATGTATATAATGCTAACAAAATTATGATGACTTCCTGGTATCAAAACAACCAAAACAATTTAGGAATGGAAGTGGGATTAGATAAACGTTGGAGAAACTATGATGATATGGGTAATGAAATTCGTTATCAACCGGAAGTTTTGGCCAAGTTCAATGAAAATGCAACCATGTGGAATCCAACTTCGATTGGGCGACCTATTGCGATGTCTTATGCTATTGAAAAAGGTACTTTCTTACGACTGAACACACTTACAATTGGTTATACAATTCCTCAAAATTGGACTAAAAAAATTGGAATCAGCAGAGCTCGTTTTTACGCTACAGGTTCAAATTTATTTGTTTGGACTAATTATTCAGGGTATGATCCGGAAGTTAATTTAGAAACCGGTTTAACACCTAATATCGATTATAACGCCTATCCAAGAACTAGAAATTACACTTTTGGAGCACAGTTATCATTTTAATGAAATTAAATTATAAAAAGATGAACAAAAAGATATTATATAGTCTTCTGTTAAGTTTTGCAATGTTTTTTACATCATGCGAAAACTATTTAGAGGTACAACCGGATACAGGTTTTTCGACAGCAGAAGTTTTTAAATCAGAGAAAGATATACAATCTGCCGTAGCTGGGGTTTACACACTAATGCTTACTGATGATGCTTACTCAAGCCGTCTTGCTTTTGTGTTCAACATGAATACTGATGTTGAAATGTCAGGAGTGACCACAAACACGGTCAATGTAAATGGTTCTGACCTTGCTTGTTATGATCCAAAACCATATTGGACAACATTAAATTCCACATGGAATGCCATGTATAAGATTATCAATCTATCTAATGATGTAATTGAAGGAATAGAACAATCAGATCTTTATAAGTCGGCCAGTAAAGATACACCTTCTGCCGTGACGCAACTTTATGGAGAAGTAAAAACGCTTCGTGCAATGGTGTATTTAGATATGATCCGTATTTGGGGGGATGTTGTATTTAGAACGAAATCGTCTACCGGTGATGAAAATTTTTATGTAGGAGTAACAGATAGAAATGAAATTCTAGAGTTTTTAATTGAAGATTTAAAATCGGTGGAGCCATTGATGCAATATGCTAATCAATTGGATTATGGTGTAGAAAGAGCTTCCAGAAGCTTCAATCAGGGATTAATTGGATTACTGGCGCTTACACGTGGTGGATGGACTTTACGTCCTGATGAAAATAATCCTGCAAGTATTGGTCAGATGGTAAGAGGTGATAATTACGAAATGTATTATGATACTGCAATTGAGTATTTAGGAAAAGTAATCCAGGATCAGCATCATGATTTAAAGTTAAGTTTCCGTGATTTTTGGGTAAAACAAAATAATTGGGAAACACCAGTTGATGATGATGTAATGTTTTCATTGCCGTTATTGAAAAACTCTGCAGGTCAATATGCTTATTATTTGGGTATTCCTATTACGGAGGGAAATCATCCATATGGGGGTGCTTCTGGAAGTTTAAGTTTATGTGGAACCTATTTATACTCGTTTGACAGACAGGATGTAAGACGTGATATGACTTGTGCGCCTTTTTCTTACAACGAGAATCTAAATCAAGTAATACGTTTGGATTTGGCTCGATTGGCTGTTGCTAAATGGTCAAAGTTGTATATGAATGATCCACTTGGAAGTACTAGTAGTAGTGGTACAGGTGTCAATTTTCCATGGATGCGTTTTGCCGATGTTTTATTGATGTATGCAGAAGCAGTAAATGAGCGTTTTGGACCTCGTAATGATGCACAGGAATGTTTAAAACGCGTAAGAAGAAGAGCATTTGCAGAAGCTAATTGGGGAGAAAAAGTAGAAAATTATGTGAATTCCAAAACTACTAAAGAAAGTTTCTTTCAGGCTATTATGGACGAACGTGCCTGGGAGTTTGGAGGGGAGAGCAAACGTAAATTTGATTTGGCTCGCTGGAATAAATTTGGTGAAGTAATCTACAATCAATACCACAAATTAATTAATTGGGGTAAAGTAGCCAATGGTGCTTTTGTTCCAGGAATCGATCAGGTTCCGGGAAGTGTTTACTGGAAAAACATAACCGATCCAAACAATGCTTCAAGAACCATTTTAGATATTCAGGGCATTGATGAAATTGTTCAAGCCAAGCCTGCTGGATATACGGAGCAACCTTTTGCTGTAAACTGGTATTCATTAAATAGTGAAACAGCTACTTATGAACCTCGAAATGATATTAAATGGAGTTTTAGAGGTTTTATAAACTTCAATAACGCTTCGAGTGTATCTCCTAATGAGCCACTTCGTTATTTATGTCCATATCCATCCAAAGTGATTACGGATCACCGCGGTGCCATTAAGAATTATTATGGTTTTAACTATTAAATCCAATAGATTATGAAAAGTTCAAAAATAGTAACTAAAATTTTATCCTTCATTAGTTTATTGCTGATGGGGATAATGTTAAAATCCTGTCAGGCTGACAATTTGATTTACAACCGACAAGACGATTTATTTTCACCAAAATTTGTATTAGCAGCTCCATTGGTTGAAAGTAACTCCATTGCTCTAGTTTGGTATAAAATAAATGATGCCGAATCTTATACGGTAGAATTACATACTGATAATTATTATAAAAGTTTGTATAAATCATTTACTGTCACTGATACGCAAATTTTTATGGATGACATTCCATATAAAACACAGTTTTATATTCGTCTTAGAGCGAATCATGCTGATGCTGTTCACAATTCGCAATGGACTTATACCAGTGCTTTAACAGAAGAGCGTCCTCCTTATGCATCCATACTTAATAAGGTTGAAAAAATTAATATTGGTGAGAATGAAGTAAAGGTTAGTTGGATTATTGATGCACAAAATCCGGTAGACAGTATTTCGGTTGAACCTGCAATTAATAAAGATGTTCCGGCAGTTGGGCGTTATTTAACAGCCGAAGAAATTTTAAAAGGAGAGGCAATATTAACAGGTTTGGAAAAAAACACCTTATACAATCTGAATGTCTTTGATAACAATAAACCAAGACGTTATGATAAACCTTATAATCAGGTAAGTTTCCGTACAGCAGGTCCTTCGGCAGAAACAATTATTGTAACGGCAGGTATGGATTTAGATGCAATATTGCGTCAAAATAATGCAGATCCAGCTATTCCGGAAGGAACAGAATATTTTCTAGAAGCAGGTACTTTGTTTAAAGTAACACCTTTTGAAATTCTTAAAGGTTTTAAATTAACAGGAGGTACTCAGGGGGAAAGACCACAAATTGAACTTAATGGAGCATGGAATATTGCCCAAGGATCCGTGATATCAAGTATTTCCTTTGAAAATATTCGTTTTTATCAAACCATTGATGCCAGTTATTTTTTTAATAGTGGAAATTCATGGACAGTGGGTGAAATTTCTATTTACAATTGTGTATTCAATTATTTCAAAAGAGGTTTCTGGAGACATCAGGGTAGTGGAAAATACAAGGAAATTGAAAGTTTTGATATGAGCTATTCTACATTAGACGAAGTAGGAGGTCATACCGGTCCTTACGGTACTTTTGTTTGTGGTTCTGGTGGAGCGGATAATATTAAAAGTGCTGTATTCTCTAATTGTACATTCATGAGAGATCATTATCAAACGACCGATTTGAATCGAAATTTCAAAAACTTATTTGATTATGGTACTTCTGCCTATCCAATTCATTTGGAATACCAAAATATTACCATTTATGATTATGCTTATAACAGATCATTGATAAATATTCCTGCCGCGGTAGGTTCTACATTAATATTTAAGAATGTGTTGTTAGCTTCTGCAAGTGGTAAAGTAATTCAGGCTATTGCTGCCAATACGACTACTACATTCGGAAATAATTATACTACAACTAATTATTTGCTTGGTGCTTCGGCTATTCAGGGAACAGAATTAGGAATTAGTGCAGCGGATTTATTTGTGAATCCTACACAAGGAAATCTAATGATTAAGGATTCGAATTCTCCAATTGTTACAAACAGAGTAGGAGATACCAGATGGCTACCTTAAAAATCAACTATTAACAATTTCTAAATAAAATAGGTTTAAAAAGGAGTATCCGCAATGGATACTTCTTTATACCTATTTGATTAAAAAACTTTTAAAATGAGATTAAGACACTTACTACTGTCATTAAGTTTGACAGTTTGTACGCTAGGGACAAATGCTCAGGTATGGAATGCTGATTTAGGCAATGGGAAGTACAAGAATCCAATTATCCATGTTGATTATTCAGATCCGGATGTATGCGCAGGCGAGGATGGCTATTATATGACTGCTTCGAGTTTTAATAGCTCTCCTGGGCTGCCTATTCTTCATTCAAAGGATTTGGTCAATTGGAAATTAATTGGGTATGCTTTACAAGAACAGGTTCCTGCTGAGCATTATCGCACCGTTCGTCATGGAGATGGTGTTTGGGCACCTTCTATCCGTTATCATAACGGAGAATATTTTATTTATTGGGGTGATCCTGATTTTGGAATTTACATGGTTAAAACTAAAAATCCTTCTGGTCCTTGGGAAGAGCCAGTACTGGTGAAAGAAGCCAAAGGAATCATTGATACCTGTCCGTTTTGGGATCAGGATGGAAAAGCTTATTTGTCCTATGCATTTGCAGGCAGTCGCGCCAATGTAAAAACCGTTTTGATGTTGTCTGAAATGGCTGCAGATGGAACTAAATTAATTGGAAATCCGGCTTTGGTTTTTGATGGTCATGATGGTCATACAACTGCAGAAGGAACTAAAATTTATAAAAAAGAAGGTTATTATTGGATTTGGTCTCCTGCAGGAGGGGTAAAACCGGGTTGGCAATTGGCTATGCGTTCCAAGAATATATGGGGGCCTTATGAAGTGAAAATTGTTTTAAATCAAGGGAATTCAGCCGTAAATGGACCTCATCAAGGAGCCTATGTTGAAACAGCAAACGGAGAGGGCTGGTTTATCCACTTTCAGGATCGTTGGGCTTATGGACGAATTCTTCATCTGCAACCGGTAACTTGGAAGAATGCCTGGCCAATTATAGGCGTTGATACCAATAATGATGGTATAGGTGAACCTGTTGAAGAATGGAAAAAACCTAATGTAGGGCGCAATTATCCCATAACTCCTTTAGAATCTTCAGACCAGTTCAATTCGCATCAGTATGGTTTACAATGGCAGTGGCAAGCTAATCAAAATCCTAGTGAACAATGGGGATGGTCTTCTGCTAATTTAGGTTTTTTAAGACTGAACTGTATTCCACGTCCTGAAGAAATGAAAACCATGTGGATGATGCCAAATTTGTTTTTACAAAAATTTCCGGCGGATAATTTTACGGCAACGACCAAAGTAACTTTTGAGAATAACCCGGATGCTAAAAAATGCAGCACGGGACTTGTCATATTTGGTGAAGATTATGCCTATATCGCCATTGAGCAGGATAATGAAGGAAAGCTCAAATTAGTACAACGTTCAATGAAAAATGCGCGTACTTCTAAAGAAACTGAAATTGAATTAGCTTCTATGCCTATCCAACAAAAAGAAGTCTTTTTTAGAACAAAAGTAGAAATGATTCAGGACAAAGAGCCTTTTGATGCTAAGGTTACTTTCTATTACAGCTTGGATGGTAAAAAATTTAATGTACTTGGAAAATCTTTTAAGCCGGCTGCCGGTCGTTGGGTTGGAGCCAAAATAGGACTTTTTGCTACCGGAACCAAGGCTGTAAATGATAGTAGCTATGCTAATTATGATTGGTTTAAGGTTGAAAGCAATGATGATGTAAAAAAGTCATCAATGTCTATTAGTATGCAGGAATAGTAAAATAACAGATAGTTTTCAAATCTGATCCATTGAGTAACCTATTTTTTAAAAATGAGAAGAAAAATTAAATATACCATTTTCACCCTTTTGACTTGTCAGGTTGTTTTGTTTGGACAATTAAAATCCAAAAGCAATCTGGACAAAGTACAACCTATTGTCTGGGCCCATAAAATGGCGGATTCTGATCAAAAAAGAGTACCCAATCCGGTATATCTCGATGGTGCCAAAGCAGCAAAATGGAATTATACAAATGGTTTGGTATGTTTGGCAAACCAAAAGTTATTTGATTATACCGAGGATAAAAAATATTGGGATTATGCCTTTGAATATGCAAATCAATTAATTGATGATAAAGGGCAAATTTTGGGTGGATTTGCTGTTGACAGATACAATTTGGATCTGGTTAATTCAGGGAAAATTCTTTTTGATATTTATAAAAAAACGGGAGATAAACGATATAAAACGGCCATGGATTCACTTCATAAGCAGTTGGAACATCACCCTAGAAATTCTGATGGAGGTTATTGGCATAAGAAAAGTTATCCTTGGCAAATGTGGCTTGATGGGGTTTATATGGCAGATCCTTTTTCTGCACAATATGGTGCTGAATTTAAAGTAGCCAAGGCTATTGATGATGCTATTTTGCAAGTGCAATTAATCCAAAAACATACGTTGGATGTTAAAACAGGTTTGAATTTTCACGGTTATGATGAAAAGCGGGAACAGTTTTGGGCCAATAAAACAACCGGAACTTCTTCTCATGTTTGGGGGCGTGCTCAGGGCTGGTACTGTATGGCCTTGGTCGATATTTTAGATTTTGTACCTCAAAATCATCCCAAGCGAAAAGAGTTGATAAAAATTGTTCAAAAGGTATTTGCAGCTGTTTTAAAGGCGCAGGATGAAGATTCCGGAGTTTGGTGGCAAGTAATGGATCAGCCTCGTAAGCAAGGTAATTATTTAGAATCAACCTGTTCAACCATGTTTATTTATTCGTTTGCCAAAGCTTATAACAAAGGATATGTTGGATTCAAATTTCTCAATGCTGCGAGGACTGGTTTTGATGGTGTTTTAAAGCAGTTCATCAAACAGAATCCTGATCAAACAATTTCTATTACAAAATGCTGCGCCGTTGCCGGATTAGGAGGGAAAAATCCTCAGGATAGGGACGGTTCTTTCGAATATTATATTTCTGAGCCAATCAGAGATAATGATGCAAAAGCAGTGGGGCCTTTTATTATGGCAGGGATTGAAATACAAAAGAATTTGGATAAAAAAATAAAATAGTAAAAGTGAGAGTAATGAGGAAAAAAATAAAAACAAGCTTTCTTATTGGCGGAGTATTATTGGCTATTATTTCTTGTGGTAATACGCTTTTTGCTCAAAATAAGCCATCTGTAAAAAGCAATCTTCCTTTTGAAATGCCTGTGGTTCAAATTCCTGGTTTTAAATCAGATACTATTAATATTGTTGATTTTGGAGCGGTTCCAAATACCGAGGAACTTTGCACCAAAGCCATTAATAATGCAATTCAAAAATGTTCTGAATCAGGGGGTGGTGTTGTGTTAATTCCTCCTGGTTTATGGACTACTGGTCCTATAAAAATGAAAAGCAATGTGAATTTGCATACTCAAAATGGAGCTTTTATCCAGTTTACAAGTGATATAAGTCAGTACCAACTAATTGAATCTTATTTTGAAGGAAATAAAACCATACGTTGTGAATCGCCAATTATGGGAGTTGATTTGGAGAATATTGCTATTACAGGTGAAGGGATTTTCGATGGCAATGGTATGGTTTGGCGTCCAATTAAAAGTAATAAAATGACTGCTGGACAATGGGCTGAGTTGGTAAAATCAGGAGGTGTTTTGTCTAAGGATGGTAAAATTTGGTATCCGTCAGAAGGTGCATATATCGGCAACGAAGAAAAAGATAAATTGCCTAAACTGCCTACGGTTGAAAACATGCAACCGTATAAACAATCATTGCGTCCTGTGATGGTAAGCCTTGTTAATTGCAAAAAATTATTGCTGGATGGCGTGACTTTTCAAAATTCTCCGGCCTGGAATGTCAATCCGTTGATGTGTGAAAATTTGACTTTAAGCAATCTAACGATTCGTAATCCCTGGTATTCACAAAACGGCGACGGACTGGATATAGAATCCTGTCGAGTAGGAACAGTAACTAATTGTCGATTCGATGTTGGGGATGATGCCATTTGCATCAAATCAGGAAAAGATAAAGAAGGCAGGGAACGCAATAAACCAACCGAATTATTTGTAATTACCGATTGTGTAGTCTATCATGCTCATGGTGGTTTTGTGATTGGCAGTGAAATGTCAGGAGGAGTTAAAAATATATTTGTTAAAAACTTAACCTTTAACGGTACCGATTGTGGTTTGCGTTTTAAGTCTGTCAGAGGCAGAGGAGGCGTAGTGGAAAACATTTGGATGGAAGATATCCGAATGAATAATATTCCAACTGATGCTATCAATTTCAATCTGTACTATTTTGAAAAATCGATTAAAGAAGATCCGCAAACAGGCGAAGTAATTGTTGATAAAATGCCAGTTTCAGAAACCACTCCGGCATTTAGAAATATGTACTTCAAAAACATTTATGTCAACGGAGCCAAACAAGCATTAAAAATTATGGGAATCCCCGAAATGCCAGTAGAAAATCTACAATTCAAAAACATGATTATCCGCTCGGATATTGGTATCCAAATCAATTATACAGGCAAAATTGATTTTGAAAATATCGATTTAAGACTGGACAAACCCGGTATTGCAGCGAGTATTTCTAACAGCCAAAATGTAAATATAAAAAGTTTTAAAGCCACAGGAGAAAACCAATTATTTTGGGTGGGAGGTGCTGAAACAAAGGAAATCTCATTGAAATCAGCTACTAATAAAATTGCTTTTGATAAAGTGAAATTAGACGAATCAGTTAAAAATCAGGTGAAAATAATCCAATAAAAACAATCCGACAGGATTGTTTTTAGAAGGTTTTTATAATCAAAAATTACTAACACTAAAAACCAAGAAAATATGAAAAAAAGAACTCTTGAATCAAGTTAACGAACCTTTTGTATCGATTTGAAATTATTGATATTTTGAATTAAAGAGGAAATAAAAACTAATTAACCAAATAAAACTACACCAAAAAATGAAAAAAAATTACTTTATGTTCTTATTACTGCTGCTTTTTTCGGTAATGGGGTTTTCGCAAACGACTACAAGGTATGAAGCTGAATCTGCTGTTGTCCTTAATTCTGGTAATTATTCTGGGGTTGGAACAGAAAGTGGAGGCACAGGTACAGTTGTTAATAATATCAGTAACAATGATTGGATTAAATTTCCGGGACATGTGTTTAGCCAATACGATACTCGTTTTGATGTTAGAGCAGCTTGTAGAACAGGTAGTTCTACAGTTGGAACTCTGGGAGCTCCTACTGGTACAGTCGAATTTAGATTAGATGCAGTTGATGGGACATTAATAGGAACGGCTACCATCACTACGACTTCAACAGGTAACTGGACAACATTTCAAAATTTTTCAGCTGCTATCACTCAAACTACAGGTACTCACGATTTGTATTTGGTTTTTAAAACTGTTGGTACTTATCTTGGGAATATGGATTATTTTGAAAAAGTTACTAATGATGCTAGTGCTGTTTTATATACATTAACAAATTCTGTAACTCCTTTAAATTCTGGAACTATTGCAGCTAACCCAGCATCTGCATCATATACTGCTGGAACATCAGTAACATTAACAGCGACTAAAAATTTCGGTTATGCATTTTCGAGATGGACTGATGGAAACGGTACTACAGTTTCAACAGCCAATCCTTATACATTTACTATTAATGCCAATACTACTTTGGTAGCCGAATTTCAAACAGTACCAACCTATACCTTATCAACCACTGCACAGGGGGCTTTTGGTTTAGGTGAATTTTCTATTGCACCTGCTGGTAAGGATGGTGCATTTTCTATTTATGAAACAGGAACCAATGTGACTGTTACTGCTTTAGAAAATGATATTGTAAAATTCAGCAATTGGTCGGATGGTTCCACTGCTTTAAGTAAGTCGGTAACAATAAACGCTGATACCAATGTTACAGGAACGTTTACCTATATTCCTTTTATAGCTGGCTGGACATTCAAGAATGATACATATGCTACTCCTAGGGTGGCCGAGTTGTATTCTAATGTTAATAATAGACCACAACTAGCTGCCTATCATGTTTCGGATGATTCACCGGCTCCCAATGTGAGACTTCAAAACAAGGGTGGGGAAAATGGTTTTTGTGTTTGGAATTTTGATAGAGGGCAATTCTTCTATTTCAAGACTTCATTCTCGACTGTAGGTTACAAAAATATAAACGTTTCATCTGGACTCATTGGTAACTGGTATGGTTGTGACCAGTGGACTTTCCAATATTCACTTGATGGAATTAACTTTATTGATGTTTCTAGTTTAACGACTATTAATACAAGTACAATTACTTCTATTGGAGGTGTGCTTCCTGCGGAAGCGGAAGGTAAAGAAATAATTTATCTGAGATGGTTTCCTAATGTAAATGGACCAAAACATGGTGATGCTGCAGATGTAACTGCTACGATTTTATCCAATGTAATGGTAAAAGCCGATGAAAATAGTACAACTTGGGATGGTACAGCCTGGTCTAACGGTAATCCAAGTGCAAGTTTAGTTGCAATTATTGCAGGAACATACACTACAACAGCTAATGGAGCTTTAACGACTCAAAGATTAACAGTGAATTCCGGTGGTGCTTTGACAATAAATTCCGGAACTAGTGTTACCATTCAAAACGAGGTAATCAATAATGGCGGAAGCATTATTGTTGAAAACAATGCCAATTTAATTCAGGTGAATAATGTTGCAAATACCGGGAATGTGGTTGTAAAACGTAACGGCAATGCGTTATCGCGTTTGGATTACACCATGTGGTCTTCTCCGGTTGCAGGTCAAAAATTAGCTGATTTCTCACCATTAACTTCGCAATCTCCAAGTCGTTTTTATACTTATGATGCGGCTACTAATTTATATGCGGCAGTGGCAACTCCTACAACTGCTAATTTTTCAGCTGGAAATGGGTATTTAATCCGTATGCCAAATACTGCTGTTTCATATCCTTCTACAGCAACTTTTATAGGAACTTTTACAGGGGTGCCAAACAATGGGAATATTAACCTTTCTAATCTTACTGCTAATAAATTTTATGCTGTTGGGAATCCATATTCATCAACTATTAGTGCTGCTTCATTCTTGAGTAATAATTCAACAGCAGGTACTTTATATTTTTGGAGAAAAACAAATGGTATTGCTAACAGTGGTTCAGCTTATGCTACCTGGACTACTTTAGGTGGAACTGCTGCCGGAAATGTTGCTCCAAATGATATTGTACCTAATGGGACTATTCAAGTAGGACAAGGATTTATTGTTAAAGCCACTAGTACAAGTTTACAATTTACTAATGCCATGCGTGAAGTTGCACCTGCAAGTACGCAATTCCTTAAAATTGCAAAGACTGAAGAGAAAAGTTGTATTTGGTTAAATCTTACAGGTTCAGATTTGTTTAGCCAAACATTAATCGGTTATTTAGATGGTGCTACTGAAGGTGTTGATAATGGCATTGATGGTAAATATATAAATGACAGTAAAGTTGCCTTAACATCAAATATTGATGGAGAAGAATATACTATCCAGGGACGTCCAGCATTTGATGCCACTGATGTAGTTCCTTTGAACTTTAAAACAGATAAAGCCGGCGAATATAAAATTGCTATAGACCACACAGATGGATTGTTTGCTAAGGGACAAAATATTTATCTTGTAGATAGTGTGACGGGAACGGAGACTAACTTAACAAAAGAGTCTTATATTTTTACTGCCGAAAGTGGAACAAATAATGACAGATTTACTTTAAAATACCAAAGTTCTTTTAAAACGGTAGGTTCACCGGTTTTTGATGAAAATACAGTAACAGTTTATAAAGCTAATGGGACTTTATATGTAAATTCAGCAGGAAGCGTCATTGTCAATATTAAAGTTTTTGATATTCAGGGACGATTAATAGCGGAGCAAAAAGAGGTAAATGCTGCTAATACAGCTATTAAAAATCTGAAAGCCACACAACAGTTATTACTTGTTCAGGTAACTTCTGATGATAAAAAAGTAGTAACTAAAAAAGTAGTTAATTAATAATTGATTTAAGACTGTTCCGCTAAATGGGGTATTTTCTGAATCAGTTCAGGTGGCGGACAGTCCTAATTTAATTAAACGAAATCATTTAACTTAAAATTGACAAAAATGAAAAAGAATTTATTACAATATTTCTATATAGCAGTTTTTTATTTGTGTTCCACTTTAATGGTTTTTGCTCAGGATCCTGATGGAGGTACCGGTATTGAAGGTGATGGAGACAGTACACCAGCTGCACCAATTGATAACTATTTATGGGTTTTAGCACTACTGGGGTTATTATTGGCTTTTATATGGTTTCGATCCATTCAAAACAATAAAATAAAAGGCTAATTATTGTAAAGTGATTTTCTGCTTTAGAAAATCTAATTTCCATTTTGGAAAGTGTTTTTTGTTTAAGTCCCAAATCTACCTTAACCTACATTATTTTAGATTTCCTTCTTTTAAGAAGGCGTAGCTAAAAAAAATAACTAACCAAAAATTAAAATTATGAATGCCAATACCAGAATTAATGAAGTTAGAATTGTTGAGCATGGCTTAATCTTGCTAAATGGTAAAAATGAAGAGAAAGAGATTTCGTTTTCAGAACTGGATAAAATCTATATAAAAATTATAAAATTGAATCCGCTATATGAGTTAGGGCTGATTTTAGCGGCATTTGCTCTTGTGTTTTTTGCAATTCAGTATATAACCTTTGAAAAAGTAGTTTTTTTAAGTTTATCATCTGTAGTACCTTTTTTTGTAAAGGCAAATCATTACAAAAGTTATGGTTTAAGGATATGTCTGAAAGACGGTTCCGTTTTTAGAAAGAAAGTTCCTTTAAGTGTAAGAGACAAAAATATTTTACTGGTAAGTGAAGTAAGAAGAGCACAACTGAATTATTATAACGCTAAATAAAAATTTGTCAATTTGAAACACCGGAGTTTTTTTTAACTAAAAAGAGCCATAATAATTAGACCTCACAGTTATATAAAGAGAAATTTTTTTTGGTACTAAATAAGATTTATCTAAATGTGATTTGTCTAAGTTGTGTACACAATTGTTCGTGTTTTTTGTGAAAAATAAAATATTAATATAAATCCTTAAATAAATGAAATAAAAGAACTCTTAAAATGAAGTAATAGACCTCCTGTATAAATTTTAATGTATTACAATTTTCGGGTAAGGAGGAAATGAAAGCTATTTAACTAAACTAAATCAAAAAATGAAAAGAAAATACTTTATCTCCCTATTGCTGATACTGTTTTCAGTAATGGGATTTTCGCAGACTGTTCAGCGTATTGAAGCTGAGACTTTTAATCAGGCTTCGGGAGCAAGGGCAGAAACTAATACATCACTCTCAGGTGGGGGTAATGTAGGTTATATTAAAAACAACACCTGGATTAAATTTACTGGGCATGTTTTTAATCAATATGACGGTCGATTTGATGTAAAAGCAGCCGGGTCAACAGGAGGAACAATCGAGTTTAGACTGGATGCTGCAGATGGAACTTTAATAGGGACAGCAACAGTGTCAGGAAGTACAGGTTGGACAGATTATAAAACTTTTTCAACCAGTATAACTTCTACTACAGGAACACATGATCTTTATCTTGTGTTTAAACACCCTACTAGTACGGGCTATTTATTTAATGTAGATTATTTTGAAAAAGTAACAAATGATCCTAATGCAGTACTTTATACTCTAACAACATCAGTGAGTCCAACTGCAGGAGGTTCAATTACAGCAAACCCAGGGGGAACTCAAATTAATCAGGGAACTGCAGTAACATTAACTGCTAATAAGAACTTTGGTTATAAATTTACAAGATGGACTGATGGAAATGGAACTACTGTTTCTACAGCTAATCCATATACTTTTACTATGATGGCCAATACTACTTTAATGGCCGAATATGAAACTTTAGAAACTTATACATTAACTGTAAATAAATCGGGAGCTTATGGTTTAGGAGATTATACCATTAGTCCTGCAGGAAAAGATGGTGCTTTTTCTATTTATGAAAAAGGAACTGATGTAACGATAACCGCTATTGAAAATGACGTTATAAAATTCAGTAATTGGGAGGACGGTTCCACTGCTTTGAGCAAAGTGGTAACGATTAATGCCAATACCAATGTTACGGCAAATTATGCTAATGTGCCTTTTATTGCGGGCTGGACATTTAAGGATGATCAATACGCACATCCAAGGGTGGCTGAATTGTATTCTAAGGTGGAAAACAGACCACAACTTTTTGGTTACCATGTTTCTGATAACACTTTAGCAGCGAATGTAAGATTACAAAACAGAGGTGGTAAAAACGGCTTTTGTGTATGGAATTCCGATAGAGGACAATTCTTTTATTTTATGACTACACTTTCTACGGTAGGTTATAAAAATATCAATGTTTCTTCTGGTTTAATAGGATATTATTATGGTGCTGATCAATGGACTTTTCAATATTCATTGGATGGGGTGAATTTTGTAAATGTGTCTGCTTTAACAACTATTAATTCTAATTCTATTACGTCTATAGGTGGTGTACTTCCAGCTGAAGCTGAAGGAAAAGAAAAAATTTATCTGAGATGGTTCCCTAATGTAAATGGACCAACTCACGGTAGTGCAACTGATGTTACCGCAACGGTATTGTCAAATGTAATGGTAAAAGCCGATGAGGTTTTAGTAGTGGATAATAATGCGCCGGTATTACAATCCAGTATTCCTACTGAAGGTGCTACAACAGCAAGTGCTAGTGGAACGATTATTTTAAATTATGATGAATCAGTTCAATTAGGTGCTGGTCAGGCAACATTAAACGGAAAAAATCTGACTGCTGAATTTGTCAACAAAACAGTAAAATTTAGTTATTTCGGTTTAGAATATAACAAACAATATACCTTTAGCTTACCTGAAGGTTATGTAAAGGATTTATCAGCTAACAATGCAGCAGCTGTAAATCTATCTTTTACAACAATGCAGAAACCAATTCCTGCTAAGCGTAATTTTGATTTAATTGTAGATGCTAATGCAACCGATGATCAGGTAGCTTCAGGAAAATATGTAAAAACAATTGCAGAAGCATTTGCTAAAGCTCCAAGTAATTCGGCTACCAGATATTTGGTATTCATCACAAATGGGACTTATAATTTAGGTGGAGATGGAACAAATCCACAATCAGTATTGTTAACGCTTCCTGCCGGAAAAAATAATATCTCTTTGATTGCTCAATCTAAAGATAAAGTAATCCTTCAAGGAAATCCGGGTTGGGGAATTAAAAATGCAGTTTTGGCAATTGAAGCCAACGATTTATATATGGAAAATGTAACCATCGAACACAAAGATGGTATTACTACATCAGGGCAACGTCCTGCAATAAATCCAGCGGGTGACCGTAATGTGTATAATGGTGTTCGTTTGAGAAGTAAGCAAGATACAGAAGTTACAGGTGGTAACAGAACATTCTATTATAATTCGACCATTGAAGGAGATGTTGATTTTATTTGTGGTGGTGGAACACATTGGTACGAGCAATGTAATTTAGTTTCAGTAGCTCCAGGTTATATCGTAGCACCAAACCATGATGCTAATGTACAGAATGGTTATATTTTCAATAATTGTACTATTTCGGCAGCCACAAGTTATTATTTAGGCCGTCCATGGCAAAATTCACCAAGAGCAGTTTATTTGAATACTAAAATGTTGGTGGAACCAAATGCAGCTGGTTGGGCAAGTATGGGTACTTTACCTGCGCTTTTTGCAGAATACAATAGTGTGAATGGAAGTGGTGTAAAAGTAAATTTAGACAACAGAACCAATGTGTTTACCGTAAATGGTGTTCCTACAACTGGTAATTATAATCCGGTATTGACTAAAGAGCAAGCAGACGCTTATACCATTGAAAATGTATTAAGTGGTACTGATAAATGGAATCCATTAGAAATTGTAGAGCAAATTTCTGCTCCAGCAAATTTAGTAATGGGACAGAATAATGCGCTTTCATGGAATGCTAATCAATACGCTATTTGTTATATTGTTTGTAGAGATGGAAAGTTTGTAGCCATTACTACAGATGCTACTTTTACAGATACTGAAACACTTACAGGTTCTCATGAATATACTGTTCAGGCAGCCAATGCCTATGGAGGTTTGAGTGCTTTGAGTAAAATTACAGTTGGAGGAGTAGTAACTTCTTCCATTTCTTATATGAATTCAATTGGAAATGTAGCAATCGCTAATTTAACTCCAGTTTCTTATACAGAAGGAACTGCTTTAACATTGCCAATACCAAGTATGCAAGGTTATACTTTTTATGGATGGTCAACATCAGCTACTGTACCAAATACAATCAAAGAAATTGGAACAACTACTAAAGGAGCACAAACTTTTTATGCTTTTTGGGGTGTTGGTGGTAATAACCAGGCAGATCCTGTCATTCCTCCAACAAATTTTGATTATGTATATACAGCTACAACAAGTAAAAGCTGGGATGTAGCTACCAATTTTAATCCGGCAGTTTTCCCTGAATCGGGTAAACAAGTTTCCGTGACTAAGGAAATTGAAACGACTTCTACGGTTTTCTTAGGGGATATTACTTTCTCTGGTTCAGGAACTTTACGTCTAAGAGGGTCTCATAAGGCATCAGGTAAATTAATTTTTAAAGAAGGTACGCGCGTTTACTATTACAGTGGTTCAACAGGTATGTCGTTAGAAGCGCCTATAGTGACCTCAGGTAATGTGAAATTCGAAATGATGTCCAGTGCTCCAGATCAAACAACAATGACATTGATGGGGCCAGTTTCCGGAAATGGTAATGTGATATGTTTGAATACAGGACAAGGTACAATTCCTAATACTGGGACGTTATTTTTAAAAGGGGACAACTCTGAATTTAATGGTACTTGGGATTTAACCAAAAAGAATACTTCTAATCCAGCTCTTGATTATGTTAGTGTAATTGAAGGAGCTTCAGCTAATGCTTTTGGTTCAGGAACTATTAATATTGATAAAGGAAATTCAGTGATTTTTAGTAATGAAAGAGCTGCGGGAGCTAATTTAAAATTAAATATAGTTAATGGTAAAGCAGTATTAAATACGATTTTAAATGTTCAAAAGTTGACACTTAATGGAGTGGATTATACTTCGGGTTCATTTGACAAAACAACTAATCCGGAATATTTTGCTGGGGATGGAAAAATTGAAATTACTTCAGCTTATACAGGTGGTGTAGTTGGAACAATTCCTGCTTTCCCGGGAGCCGAAGGTTATGGTAAATATGTAACCGGAGGTCGTGGTGGTAAAGTGATTTATGTGACCAATTTGAATGATTCAGGTGCTGGTTCTTTACGTGCAGCCATTAATACAAGTGGTCCAAAAATAATTTTATTCAAAGTTTCTGGTAATATTAAACTGCAAAGTGAATTGAGTATTTACGACAATACTACCATTGCAGGACAATCTGCGCCGGGTGGAGGTATTACGTTGCAGGATTATAATGTTAAGGTAAGAGGAAATAATATTATTCTTCGTTATTTACGTTTCAGAATGGGGGATACCCATGCTGTTGAAAATGATGCCTTAGGTGGTCGTTTCCAAGAGAATATTATGATTGACCATTGTTCAGTGAGCTGGTCAACAGATGAGTCTGCTTCTTTTTATGAAAATAAAAATTTCACAATGCAATGGTGTGTGATTTCTGAAAGTTTGCGTATCTCAGTTCATGCTAAAGGAGCTCATGGTTATGGAGGTATCTGGGGTGGTTTAAAAGCATCTTTCCATCACAACTTATTAGCGCACCACGATAGCCGTAACCCGCGTTTAGGGGAATATGCAGGTCGTACAGTACCTTTAGAAGGCTTATTAGACATTCGTAATAACGTAATTTATAACTGGGGAGGAAACAGCTGTTATGGTGGTGATGCTATGAATGTTAACTTAGTAAATAACTATTGGAAGCCAGGACCTGGTACCTCAAGTTCTACGACTGAGCGTATTTTATCTACTGGTAGAAGTTTAGACCCAACACATCCTCTCTATGGTATTTGGGGTAAATTTTATATAGATGGTAATTATGTTGTAGGATCTACACGTGCTACTCAGGACAACTGGACCTATGGTGTGTATAATCAGTTTCATGGTAGCCAATTGCCTGTAAGTGATGCTGATAAAGCAGCTATGCGTACTGCTACTCCGCACGCGCCTGGTGAAATCACAACTCATAGCGCAACCAAAGCGTATGAATTAGTTTTAGATTATGTCGGGGCAAGCTTATATAGAGATGAGGTGGATCAAAGAGCCGTTAATGATACCCGTAATGGAAATGCAACTATTATGAATGGAGGTAACGGTAGTACCAATGGTTATATTGATACTCCTTCTGCTGCAGGGGGATGGCCAGTGTTGCCTACTGCACCTGCACCTGTAGATACTGATGGGGATGGGATGCCTGATGTTTGGGAAACGGAAAAAGGTTTGAATCCTAATAATCCGATTGATGGAAATTTAACTACTCTTGATGGTCAATATACAAACGTTGAAGTGTATTTGTATGGTATTGTAAAAAATATTACAGATAATCAAAACGGTAGCTTAGATGTGTATGTAAATCCAACTGACTTTGTTGAGAAATACAATAAAGCGGAAGATGGATCTAAGTTTATTATGGCAGCAGGTACTTATACTTCGACAACGCCATTGGCTATTACAAATAATAAATATCGTTTTGTGCCAGATGGAAGTGCTAAGCCAATTTTAGCAACTACTTTCTATACTGATAATGCTACAATTGCAACAGCTGGTTTCAGTTTCGATGGAGTGGCTATTGATTTAACTAATAAGAATTCGAATTTTATCCAATTAAAAAATGGAGCTAGTTTGTCTTCTTTAGAAATCAAAAATGCTACTATCAAAGGAGTAAAACAAAGCTTATTGGTAACGGAAGCTAATAGTGCAAATGTTATTGATGCAATCACTTTAGATAATTGTATTGTAGATGGTTCAGCTGCAATAGGCTATAATTTTATCCAACCGGATGCACATTTGGTAAAAGCAATTACACTGAAAAATTCAACGATTTACAATTTTGATAAAGCATTGAACTTTATTGCATTGCAAAACAGTGCCAACACTGCTCAAGCAATAAATGTTCAGGTAGAAAGTAACACGGTTTACAATATAGGCAGTATGGATACGAATGCTTTAGTATATGTGAATAATCCATATGCAAGTACTTCAAGTTATAGCTTCAAAAACAATATTATGCAGCAGAAGCTTGATAATCCAAAAACAACCTATCTATTGTTCTCTAATCATGTTAGTGGGGCAGGAGCAGCTACTTTGGATAGTAATTTATTGGATGGGGTTACTTCTGTTCTCGTAAAAGGAACTGTTACTAAATCTGAAACTAATGTAAAAACAGTTAGTGGATTAGGACTTACAGTATTGGTGTTCCCAAATCCAGCTTTGGGAGATTTTAGTTTTTCTAAAAATTCACCTTTGGCAACAGCTTCATCAATGGCAGGAGTTATTGGAGATCCTAGATGGTTAAAAACAACGGCTACATTTTCTCCAATTATTTATTTAAATTCAATTGACGGACAATCTATAACAGGTCTTGTGCCGATAGAATACAGACAAGGTGGTGTAACATTATTGCCAACACCTGTATTAGATGGATATACTTTCTTCGGATGGTCAAATTCGCCAACAGTACCTGGAGTAATAAAGTCTATATCAGCAACCGCTACAGGAACACAAACCTTATACGCATTTTGGGGTGATGGAGGTAATAATTTACCAATCAATGCGGCGCCAACAACTTATACGGTTTCATACTTAAATATGCCTAAATTGGCAATTAATTCTAATTTGAAAACAATTGAAATCGGAACAACTTACGAGTTGTTAGATCCACAATGTAGAGGATATCGTTTCATGGGCTGGTATGCTGATGCCAATCATATGTTTGAAATCACTGGTTTTGATACAACTCAGACAACTAATGTTTCGGTTTATGCACGTTGGAAAAAATTGCAGGAATTTTATGCTTTCCCAACAGTTACAAAAAATAGTGTGACACTAAAATCTTCAGTTGAAAAAGATAATGTAAGTATTGTTTCCATGACAGGGGTTGTTTTAAAACAAATAAATACAACACAGTATGAAACTGAAATTTCTGTTGGTGATTTGCCTTCGGGTTATTATTTAATCCAAAGTTCAACATCTGGAATGTCTACTAAATTTATCATTAAATAAGTATAATATAAGGAGGCGAAGCTTTTCGTTTTTGCCTCCTTTGTTTTATAAATAAGTATTATAAAAAATCTAATTATTATGAATACTATAGTAAAATTATTTTCGCTGGTTTTCATTTGCTCTTTCTTTGCTTGTTCAAGTGACTCAGCCGATTCACAAAGCAGTACAAACGGAGGCGCATTAACCATAGGCGATAAAACCATCGTATTGTCACAGGCTTATTTGGAAAATTACGGCAAAAGAGGAAATGCTTACAATGTTGATTTTTCTGCACGTTCTGAGATACTTTCAGGTACAAATACCGATGCAGCAGTAGTTTATTTTGAATTGTTTTCTTCTACAGATAAGAAACTTGCAAAAGGAGATTATATGCTAGGAGATTACTCATCGGCAACGGCTTTTACCTATACGCCTTGGGGCGAATCGTTGTTGGGTCTTAATATTACCTCAACCGATAAAGGCTTGCGTGTTGCCAATGGTGTAAGTATAAAACCCACTGAAGGTGTTTTTAAAGTAACCGAAAACGGAAAGCAGTACAAAGTCAATTTTTCCGGCAAAGGTACAGCTAGTACTTTCTCAAACGGGGTTCTAACATCAACTCAGGATAATGTTGATTTTTCAATGGAATATACTGGGAATGTAAAAATGTATGAGGGTGTAGAATATACCGCTAAGAAAGTGAATTCAAAGGAAAGAATCGTAAAAACACACGGAGTTCTGTTTGAATAAAAACACGCTATTGTGAAAAGTATTTGTAAATAATTTTAAAATGCTTTTTGAGTGATTCCTAAGTATGAACTGCTTCCGACGCTAAGAGCGGTATGCATAACTCAATAATTGAGTTTGATAATATTATCAAGCAAAAGTTCCGGAAAGGTATCAGTGAATACTATTGCTGATACCTTTTTTTATTAAAAAAATAAATCATTAATAACTAAAATAATTTAACACAACAAATTTATGAATTCACTTAAGTTAGCCGATTACATGGTATTTCTTGTCTACTTTTTTATTGTAGCGGGATATGGTTATTCGGTTTATATACGTAAAAAAACACAATCAATTTCGGCATCTCATGATTACTTTTTGGCAGAAGGATCTTTGACTTGGTGGGCTATTGGAACTTCCTTGATTGCTTCTAATATTTCTTCGGAGCAGTTTATTGCTATGTCAGGTAATGGTTTTAAAATGGGCTTAGCCATTGCTACTTATGAATGGATGGCAGCCTTGACATTAATTATAGTAGCCGTGTTTTTTATTCCGGTCTATTTAAAGAATAAAATTTATACTATGCCACAATTTTTAAGTGAAAGATACAATGAAAACGTAGCAATGATTATGGCCGTCTTTTGGTTGTTACTCTATGTTATTGTGAATTTAACGTCTATACTTTATTTAGGGGCATTGGCCATTAATGGTATTTCGGGTATCGATCTTACTCTTTGTATGTATGGGCTCGCATTTTTTGCTATTGTGATTGCATTAGGAGGAATGAAAGTAATTGGATATACCGATGTGGTTCAGGTAGTGTTCCTGATTTTTGGAGGATTAGTTACCACCTATCTAGCCTTAGACAAAGTTGCTGAATTAAACGGACAAAGCGGAGTAGTTCAAGGTTTCAATTATATGATGAATCAATCAGGCGATCATTTTCATATGATTTTCAAAAAGGATAATCCGAATTTTCCAAGTTTACCGGGCTTAACGGTTTTACTGGGTGGAATGTGGATTGTAAATCTTAATTATTGGGGGTGTAATCAATATATTACTCAAAGAGCTTTGGGGGCTGATTTGAAAACAGCCCGAACCGGAATTTTATTTGCAGCCTTTTTGAAATTATTAATGCCTGTTATTGTGGTACTACCGGGTATTGCTGCTTATGTAATTTATTCAAAAGGGGGATTGCAAACGGAAATGTTAGGTCCTGACGGAGTAATGAATCCGGATAGATCTTACCCAGTATTGTTAAATCTTTTACCGGTAGGCTTAAAAGGATTGTCTTTTGCAGCTCTGACTGCGGCAGTAGTTGCTTCATTGGCGGGTAAGGTAAATAGTATTTCAACCATTTTTACATTGGATATTTACAAAAACAAATTAAATGTTGATGCAACAGAAAAGAAATTAGTTCAGGTGGGGAAAACTACAGTTCTGGTTTCAATGCTTATCGCTGTAATTATTGCACCAATGTTAGGGATTGATAAAAAAGGTGGCTTTGAATTCATTCAGGAATACACCGGTTTTGTGAGCCCTGGAATTTTTGCCATGTTTATTTTAGGTTTCTTCTGGAAAAAAACAAGTTCGAATGCAGCTATGTTTGCAACAATTGGTGGTTTTGTATTATCGGTAATTTTTAAATTCCTGCCAAATATTATGAATTTGGAATTTTTAAGTAGTACTGGATTTGCAACATTGGTAGAGCAGGAAGACAAATCAATGGTTTATGAAATTCCGTTTTTGGATAGAATGGGATTTGTATTTATTATTTGTGTTTTACTGATGATAGTAATCAGTTTAATAGATGAAAAAAATGGAAAGAAAGCAAAAGGTTTAGAAATCGATACTAAAATGTTCAATGTAAGCAGAGGTTTTGCAGTAGGTACATTAATTATTGGTGGGATATTAGTAGCCTTATATTCTGTTTTTTGGTAGAAAATTGTAATCCAGTGCAAATAATTGAATCTTTCAAGTTGCTAGTTTGAAAATTAAAAACACGAGTAACTATCTAACTAGTATTAATAATAAAAAAAGCCTGTAAATAATAATGTTTACAGGCTATTTTGTAACATGTAAAACTGTTGATTTTTTGAATCGGCATGATCGGAGCATCTAGTTATTGTAATGAGTTTAACAAAGGATGTTTTCAATTCTTTATTGAGTTTTTGTAAAATTATTTATTGGTATATCCAAAGATTAATTTTTTTATAAAATCATAACTAAAGAGGCTTCTTCTTATACAATATTTTTATTTCATTTTCTTTATTGAATTGAAGATTGTAACAAGATAGCTTTATTTTAATGTTGTAACTTGTTTATAATAAGTGTTTCTTGTTTTTTTTTAGTAATTGTGATTTATCGCTATTATCATTGCTAAACAACAACCTCCATAGAAAAAAATATATGATAGGTTTGTGTCGGTTTGTAAATTAAATAGTAAATAATTTGGTAGTGTAAAAGGAAGGATAATAGATTCTAAATTTTTTATTCTTTCTTTTTATTTTAAGCGAACAATGAAAATAGTTAAATTTTTTTATTTGGTTGTTATAGCAATGCTGATTACGGGTAGTTCTGTTTTTGCAAAAAATGACAAAAATAATTTAGTAGTTGCTTTAGATGGCTCAGGAGATTATAAATCAATTCAGCAAGCGATCACCGCTTGTGGAGCTTTTTCTTCCACTCAGAAAAAGATATTTATTAAAAACGGAGTTTATAAAGAGAAAGTACTAATAGATTCTTTTCATACTAATATTAGTTTGATAGGAGAGAGCAAAGAAAAAACGATTTTGACCTATGATAATTATGCAGGACAGCCTTCTATTGGAACTTTTACAAGCTATACTTTAAAAATTTCAGGCGATCATATAAGAATAGAAAATTTAACTGTTGAAAATGCAGCAGGAAGAGTTGGCCAGGCTGTAGCGCTTCATGTTGAAGGAGATTATTTTGTTGCTAAGAATTGCAATTTGTTGGGGAATCAGGATACTTTGTATGCTGCAGGTCAAAATAGGCGACAATATTTTAAAGATTGTTATATAGCTGGTACAACGGATTATATTTTTGGATCTGCCACAGCTATTTTTGATTCATGTGAAATTCATAGTAAAACGAATTCATTTATTACTGCAGCAAATACACCTAGGGAATCTCAATACGGTTTTGTCTTTTTTAAATGCAACTTAACTGCTGATCCAGAAGTTGATAAAGTGTATTTAGGAAGACCTTGGAGGGAGTATGCTAAGGTGGTTTTTATTGATTGTTTTCTGGGAAAGCATATCCTTCCGGAAGGCTGGCATAATTGGGGAAAACCAGAACAAGAGAAAACTACTTTTTACGGTGAATACGGAAATAAAGGACCGGGATCTGATACTTCAAAACGAGTTAAATGGGCTCATAATTTGAAAAAAAGCGAATTATCAAAGTTTAAATTAAAGGAAATTTTTAAGGTTGAAAGTGAATGGGCACTGGATGCAACGAAGTTGTAGGTTATTCAAAAATCTTTTTGGGTTAAAATAAATAATAAAAAAATATAATAATGAAAAAGACCTTGATTCAAAATCTCTGTTCCGTAATTATACTGTTTTCATCTATTACAGCAAATTGTAAAAATTATGATATCAGAGCATTGGGGGCAGATAATACAGCAAAAATAAAATGCACTGATTTAATTCATAAAACTATTAATCAGGCAGCAAAGGAAGGAGGAGGAACTTTGTATTTCTCTTCAGGAACTTATCTAACTGGGGCAATTACCTTAAAAAGTAATATTACAATTTATCTGGAAGCTGGAGCTACATTAAAATTTTCTTCTGAATTTAAAGATTATTTGCCTTTTCAAAATGTGCGTTATGAAGGAGTGTTTATGAATACATTCGCCCCTTTGATTAATGCATATAAAGCGGAAAATATTACTATAAAAGGTGAAGGTACTCTTGACGGTAATGGCTTTGATTGGTGGAAGGAAGAAATGAGAATTTTTCAGGAAATTAAATTGAAAAACGGTATCGAAAAACCAAATGATTTCCAAAAAATGTGGACAGAGGCCAATAAAGATTTAAAAGTAGAACCTTATTACCAAGGAATATTTAAGAAGCAGTTTTTCCGTCCTCCATTTATCCAGTTTTTAGAGTGTAATAAAATAAGAATTGAAGGAATACGTATTCAAAATTCTCCTTTTTGGACCATTAATCCTGAAGGATGTAATGATATTGTGGTACATGGCGTTACGATTTTTAATCCTGCAAAAGACCCGCATGGTCCTAATACTGATGGGATTAATCCCTCGTCCTGCAGTAATGTTAGAATTTCAGATTGTTTTATTAGTGTTGGAGATGATTGCATTACTATAAAATCAGGACGAGATTCAAATGGTAGAAATTATGGTAAGGCCTGCGAGAATATCACGATAACTAATTGTGTAATGCTAGCCGGTCATGGAGGTGTCGTGATTGGTAGTGAGATGTCCGGAGGTGTGAAAAATGTAGCGATTTCTAATTGTGTTTTTGACGGAACGGATGCGGGAATTCGCATGAAAGCATCCAGAGGCCGAGGAGGTGTGGTTGAAAATATCAGGGTTTCTAATGTTGTAATGAGGAATATTAGTCGGAATGCATTCACTTTTGATTTGTTTTATGACCGTGCTTCTAAACCAGAACCGGTTTCGGAGCGTACTCCCATATTTCAAAATATTCATATAAGTGATGTTTCAGGTGTTGGTATAAATAAAGCGGGTGAAATTAAAGGTATTGAAGAAATGCCTATTAGTGAGTTGTCTTTTACCAATATTAATTTGGAAGCTCAGCAGGGTTTCAGTTCGGATTTAGCGAAAAATTTAACCTTTAATAATGTTGATATCAGTACAGAAAAAGGATCTTCTTTTGAATTTAAAAATTGTGATGGTTTAGTTTTGAATGATATACGGGCTAAAAAGCTTATCACGAATCAGTCAGTGATAAAAGTAAGTGATTCTAAAAACGTTTTGTTAAATAATTGTTTTCAAAAAGAGCCGATTAACGTTTTTTTAGAGTTTAAAAATTCAGAAATCATAGAAGGAAATAATTTTCTTTCTAAAGTAAAAGAGCCAGTTAGAAAAATCCAATAATAGTAAGCAGAATGAAAACGAAATATATTGTACTAAATTTATTATTTGTATTGGTATCATTCACTGCATCCGGACAGGAGTATATACCGTTTTGGCCTGAGGGACAGATGCCTAATTCTAAAGGGATGAAGCTGCCACGGATTGAGGAACGTGAACGTGTTACGCAGGTTGATGTACCTGGAATGTATGCTTTTTTTACTTCGAATGAAGAAAATACAGGAACGGCAGTTTTAATTTTTCCACCCGGAGGCTATCAAAAACTAACGTATAATATTGCAGGAATTCAATTAGCCAAATGGTTCAATACATTTGGTGTAAATGCCTTCGTGGTGATGTACAGAATGCCTACTTCGCCCGATTTGAAAAATCCGGCTTTCGGACCTATAATGGATGGACAAAGAGCAATTAAATTAGTTCGGGAAAATGCTGAAAAATGGGGAATCGATAAAAATAAGATTGGAGTGATGGGCTGTTCGGCAGGCGGAGGTCTGGCTGCGAATCTGGCAACTATAAATACAGATTATACAAAAATAAACGATGCTTTAGATACAGTTGATTTTAAACCTGATTTTCAAATTGTGGTTTCAGGAGCTATCAGTATGAGACAAAATGCTCATAAAGGAAGTCATGACGCTTTGTTAGGTATGAATCCTTCTCCTGATACCGAGATTCTGTTTTCGGGAGAATTAAATGTTAGCAGTACAACTTCACCTGCCTTTGTGGTTTGTGCTGCCAATGATCCCGTAGTTAGCCCATTGAATAGTATTCATTATTACGAGGCACTTTTAAAAGGCAGTGTAAAATCGGCCTTACATATTTTTCCACAGGGAGGACATTCAATTGCACTAAGAAACAATCCCGGATCTACAGAGCTTTGGACGAGTTTGTGTGAAGCCTGGCTAAGAGAAATGAGCTTTTTAAATAAAATCGATTAGTTTCTTTGATTAAGAATAATTTTCTATTAATTTTTTTTAACCAAAATGCATGAGCAGCTGGTATGGCAGACCAAGGGTTAGCTACGTCTTCGGATGTCTTTTCTTAGCAATGGAATCCCGCAAAATATGCTTTTGCAACTGGGCAAAATAGTATTTCGTTACGTTGCACTCTATCCCTTATAAATCTGGTTAATGAAGTTGCTCTAGGTTAATTTACTTATTATCATAAAATAAATGACAGAAGTGCCTTTGCAACAAGTTTTAGATATTTTGGCTTTGGTGATATTGAAATAAGAAAAACTAGCGATCCGGATGAGGATTTTTCTCTCGTGAGACATAACGAGTTTGCTTTAGACGGCTCTTATTCATTAAAACTGAGTGAAAAATTTTCAATGGCTATTTCGAGCAGATATATTCATTCAAATTTAAAAGTTGCAACTGATAACAGTGACGCTACTTTTGCGAATTAATTTGCAATTGATATAGCGGAATTTTATGAGTCCCATGAAATTGTATTTAATAAACTTAACGGAAGGTGGAGAGCTCTAGAAAATACGCTTCGATTTTCACTCAGTTTTAACTTTGGTGATAAGTAGCTATGTTTCTTTATTTGAGTTAAAATTTTACTAGGTATAAAATTGTTTTTTTTTGATAGTGATTATTTTAAATCTATAAATGAAAATTTCATTTTTCAAGTGCAAGACTCCTGTTTTTTAGGTTAGTTTTTTTTGCAAAGGCTTAAAAACACTAGGCTTTGCGATATGACCTCAATGATTCTGTATTTGACCCCCATATTTTTCCAATCTACATAAATACATTTGCCAGGATAGAAATTGATTAAAATAATATCCTCTTTTTGTATTCCTTATGTGTTTTTAATGTTCGATTTTTTTAAACAATTTATTATGTAAATGAATTTCAAAATTATTCATTTTCAATAAAAGAATTATTAGCCAGTGATAAGCAATTTTAATCTGAAAGAAATAATATTAATTAACTAAACCAAAAAAGTATGAATAACAATTTGTCAAGGAAAAACTTTGGTGTCGGTAATATTTTTGAAAGAAAGTATTTAGCAGTTATTAAGATGATATTTTTTTGGTAATGTTTGTCTATAGGAAAAATTTCGTTACCTACATTATTTTAGTTTCGGTTATGTGTCAAAAGGACAACTGATTTCTTTTTGAGATTACAATTATTAAATTATTAAAATATAAATAAAACCATGAAAAAGTATGCTTTAGCTGTTCTTTTTTTTGCTAGTATATGTCTATTTGGTTTTCCGGCATGCACATCATCAGATAAGTCGGATGATAATCCTGTTGAAAACGATAACAATAACAATTCAAATAGTCCTGTAGTTGAAGATCCTTTTGCTTTTCCCGGGGCTGAAGGAGGTGGCATGAATGCTACTGGCGGTAGAGGAGGAACAGTATATAAAGTAACATCTTTAGCAGATACCAATACACCAGGAACTTTAAGATATGCAGTAAATCAGACAGGACCAAGAATTGTTGTTTTCGATGTTGCAGGTACCATTTATCTAAATTCTAAATTAACTATTTCTAATAATGATATTACAATTGCAGGACAAACGGCACCCGGAGGAGGTATTTGTCTGGCTTACTACCCGGTAAGTATTAATGCAGATAATGTTATTTTGAGATATCTAAGAGTTCGAATGGGTGATACTAAAGCAGTAGAGGATGATGCTTTAGGAGGAAGATTTCATAAAAATATTATTGTGGATCACTGTTCGATGAGTTGGTCCACTGATGAGTGTGTTTCTTTTTATCAAAATGAAAATTTCACGTTGCAATGGTGTATGATATCCGAAGCGTTAAAAAATTCAGTTCATGATAAAGGTTCTCATGGATATGGAGGAATTTGGGGTGGAAAAAACGCTTCATTTCATCATAATTTGATGTCTTCTAATGATAGCAGAAATCCTCGATTAGGAGAATATGCTAATGATGCTTTTGCTCTAACGGATTTGATTGACTTAAGAAATAATGTAATTTATAATTGGGGAGGAAACAGCTGTTATGGAGGAGAAGCGACGAATGTAAATATCGTAAACTGTTATTATAAACCAGGTCCGGCAACATCCAGAAAGGATCGTATTATATCAATAGATAAAAATACTAATACTGATGTTTCTCCAAACCCTGTATATAACATTTGGGGTAAATTTTATATCAACGGTAATATTGTTGAAGGTTCAACATTAGCAACGCAAGACAATTGGAATTACGGAGTTTTTAATCAGTTTAACAGTAAATATGGTACTGTTTCGGATGCCGATAAAGCTGCAATGAGAATAAACACACCTCATAATGCTCCTGCGGTAACAACTCATGCTGCCGATAAAGCATATTCTTTAGTATTAGATTTGGCCGGTGCTTCATTAGTTCGTGACGCTGTAGATGAGCGAATAATTAATGATGCTCGTAAAGGTATTGCAACAATTATGGATGGTGGTAAAGGTAGTACAAATGGACTTATAGATACTCAAACTGCCGTTGGTGGATGGCCAGTATTAGCATCTGGGACAGCATTGAAAGATACTGATAATGATGGTATGCCTGATGAATGGGAAAATGAAAAAGGACTAAATCCTGATAAAAATGATGCTAGAGGTAGAAATTTGAGTACTGCTTATGACAATGTAGAAGTTTATATTAACAGTATTGTTTCAGATCAAGTTTTACAGCAAAAAGGATAGAATTATTCTTGAAAATCCTGCACAGATGTTGATTTCAAAGTTTCTGTGTAGGATCCTTTACAAGTAGCCCCAAACTTAATTTTGTTTTAAAGCATGTTTATATAAAACCTATTAATTAACAACCAATAAATGGTAAATATGAAGAAGGAACAATTGTAAATGCTACAGCAAATGGTAACAGGGGTGTTAATTTTTTACAATGGGAAGATAATTCTACAAATGCAAGCAGAATTAGTGTTGTTGTCAAAACCCAGAACAGCGGCTTAAATATAGTTTTATGCTCCATAAGTTGTCAACAATACAAATGTTAAAACTGGATATTTGACAATTTTTTTGTGTAACATGAGTAATTAACACTTAAACTTTAAATATATGAAGAAAAAAGACTCTTAAATTGAACTAATAGGCCTCCAGTATGGATTTTAATTTGTTAAAATTTATACGCAGGACAAAATATAAACTATTTAGCAAAACCAAAAAAAACAAAAAAATAATGAAAAAACAATACTTTGTGTTCTTGTTACTGATATTTTTTTCAGTAATGGGATTTTCGCAGACAATTCAAAAAATTGAAGCAGAAAGTTTTAATACAGCTTCAGGAGCAAAAGCTGAAACGAATACGAGTCTTTCTGGAACTGGAAATGTGGGCTACATTAAAAACAATACTTGGATTAAATTTACCGGACACGTGTTTAATCAATACGATGCCACTTTCACTGTGGCAGCTTCTGGAACAACAGGTGGAACTATTGAATTTAGGCTGGATGCAGTAGATGGTACTTTGATTGGGACAGCAACAGTTTCCGGAACTTCAGGATGGAGCGATTATAAAAAGTTTTCAACTGGAATTACGTCTACAACTGGTACCCACGATTTGTATCTGGTTTTTAAGCATCCAACAAACACGGGATATTTATTCAATTTAGATTATTTCGAAAAAGTGACCAATGATCCAGCTGCAATTACTTATACTTTGACAACCAATGTTAGCCCTACTTTGTCAGGAACAATTACTTCGAATCCTGGGGGTACCACATTAAATCAAGGAACTGAAATTACCATGACGGCCAACAAAAAATTTGGATACAAATTTATTCGATGGGTCGATGGGAATGGCGTTCAGGTTTCAACTACCAATCCCTACATCTTTACTCTTTCTTCGAACACTAATTTAGTGGCAGAATTTGAAGCAGTCGATACTTATACTTTGGGTGTAGGTGTTCAAGGAGCATTCGGTTTGGGTGAATACACGGTTTCTCCTGCAGGAAAAGATGGAGCCTTTTCTGTTTACGAAACAGGAACTAATGTTACCGTAACGGCTGTTGAAAATGATATCGTTAAATTCAGCAATTGGTCAGATGGAACAACGGCATTAAGTACTTCTGTATCAATGGATGGAAATAAAAGTATTACAGGTACGTATGACAATGTATCCTTTATAGCTGGCTGGACATTCAAGAATGACCAATATGCTAATCCTAGGGTGGCCGAGTTGTATTCTAATGTTGATAATAGACCACAAATATCTGCTTATAATGTTGCAAATAATGTTTTTGCTCCCAACGTGAGACTTCAAAACAGGGGTGGAAAAAATGGGTTTTGCGTTTGGAATTCTGATAGAGGGCAATTTTTCTATTTCCAGACTTCATTTTCAACGGTTGGATATAAAAATATAAACGTTACGTCTGGACTTATTGGTCTCTATTACGGTTGTGACGAGTGGACTTTCCAATATTCACTGGATGGCGTGAACTTTGTAGATGTTTCTAGCTTAACTACGATAAATACAAGTACCATTACACCAATTGGAGGAACATTGCCGGTTGAGGCAGAAGGAAAAGCAAAAGTGTATCTCCGATGGTTTCCTAATGTTGCGGGGCCAAAACATGGATTACCCGCAGACGGAATCACATATGACGTTACAGCAACTGTTTTATCTAACGTTATGGTAAAAGGTGATGAGGTTTTAGTTATTGACACCATTGCTCCAATTCTTCAATCCACTCTTCCTGCGGCAGCTTCAACTACGGTTGGTACTTTTGGAAAAATCATTTTGGCTTTTGATGAGAAAGTTCAAATTGTCCCTGGGACTACGGCTACATTGGGAAGTAAAACCCTGACTCCTGAAGTTACGGGAAAAACAATTAGTTTTCCTTACGTGGGCTTGGATTATAATACCAATTATACTTTTATGCTTGCTGGAAGCAAGCTGTCTGATTTGTCTGGAAACACCTTGACTACGCCTATTTCTTTTAGTTTCAGTACTTTGAATAAACCAACAGTAACTAAAAAAAGATACGATTTTATAGTGGGTGTTGATGGCGATTTTGCTGCAGCAAAGGCAGCAGCTATCGCAGCAGCTCCAAGCGGAGGAAACAGGTTTTTTATCTTTTTGCCAAATGGAATTTATGATTTAGGCCTTTTGACTGGAGATGCCAAAAAAGAAACCAAGATTTCAACTCCAAATATATCTCTAATTGGACAAAGTATGGATAAAACAATCCTTTTTAATAAGCCTCTATTGGCCGATGAAGGTTTTGAAGTTTCAACAATTAATTTGACAGAAACTGCAAATAATATTTACATGCAGGATTTGACTCTTATGAATAACTTAAGTTATGGTACTGGTGAATTTGGTGGACGTGGTCTTGCTCTTGAAAATATTGGAAATAAAAATATATTGAAAAATGTGGCGCTGTTGGGGAATCAAGACACCTTTTTTACGGCTGGCCAAAAGATTTATCTTGAAAACGGTGAAATCCACGGTACGGTAGATTTTATATACGGAAGCAGCGATGCTTATTTCAAAGGATGTTTACTCTATTTAGAAAACAGAGGCGGTAATGTAATTACAGCTGCATCAACTCCTGCAACTGGTAAGGGATTTGTTTTTAGGGACTGTACTATTGATGGAGCCGATATTAACAAAGGGACATATAGTTTGGGGCGTCCTTGGCATGATGCTCCACAAGTGGTTTTTATCAATACTAAAATGAATGTATTGCCCAAGGCTGAAGGTTGGTCTGCATGGGGAACTTTACCCAAAGTTTATGCAGAATACAATAGTATGACTGCCACGGGCGGTCTTGTCGACTTGACCAACAGAAAATCTTATTATACTAATTACGATGGTGGTTCAGCAACTCTTAATCCAGTACTTACACCAACAGAAGCAGCTAATTATACTGTTGAAAATGTTTTAGGTAGTGATGGATGGCAACCTAATCTTTATACGGATCAAATCACGGCACCAGTTGTGACTAAGACGGCAACATCATTAACATGGGCAGACAATAACTACGTTTTAGGTTGGGCAATTTTTAAGGATGATATTTTTGTTGATTTCGTGACTACCAATAGTTATAATTTCACTGCAACGGGAACTTATAAAGTTAGAGCTGCCAATTCCATGGGAGGACTTGGAACTGCATCAAATGAAATAAATGTTAATTGTTTTGGTGCTTCAGCCAACCCTATCAGTTCAGCGGCAAATAGCACAGAAGTTAATGTGGGCAGTACACTTCAATTATCACATGAAATTACCGGTGGGTCATGGACAAGTAGTGCAACTGATAAAGCGACTATAGATGCAAATGGTTTAGTTAGCGGGCTGGCTATAGGAACTACTACAATTACGTATACATTATGTAATAATTCAGTAACAAAAGAGATTGTTGTTATAGCACAAAACTTAGATAATGATAATGACGGGGTGAATAATAGTTTGGATTTATGTCCGAATACGCCGGCAGGAGAAACAGTTAATGCATCGGGTTGTTCTGCGAGTCAGTTAGACGATGATAATGATGGCGTGAAAAACAATTTAGATACTTGTCCTAATACTCCAACAGGTCAAACTGTAAATGCTTCAGGATGTGCTCAAAGTCAATTAGACGATGATAATGATGGCGTGAAAAACAACTTAGATACTTGTTCTAATACGCCAACAGGAGAGACTGTTAATTCTTCAGGATGTGCTCAAAGTCAGTTAGATGATGACAATGATGGAGTGAAAAACAACTTAGATACTTGTCCTAATACGCCAACAGGAGAAACTGTTAATACTTCTGGTTGTTCTGCGAGTCAGTTAGATGATGACAATGATGGAGTTAAAAATAATAAAGATCTATGTCTAAATACACCACCTGGTGCAACAGTAGATGCAAATGGCTGTTTTACATTATCTTCCGATAATTTTACCATTGAAACTGTCGGAGAAAGCTGTGTGGGTAAAAAGAACGGTAAAATAATCATAACAGCTAACAAAGCATTGGATTATAAGGCGGTAGTCAATGGAGTGACTTACAGTTTTAATACAACTAAAACAATTGAAAATTTAACACCGGGGGGGTATGATTTCTGCATTTCTGTTGCGTCTGATTCCTACAACCGATGCTTTAGTGCCGTAGTGGCAAACGGAATGAATGTTTCAGCTAAAACTACAATGGTTTCAGATAAACTTTCGGTAGATATCGAGCAGGGTACTGCTCCATATACAGTTTTGGTAAACGGAAAAAATGTTCTGGAAACCACTGCTTCTTCTTTTTCTGTAAATGTGCTCCCTGGTGATGTAGTTCAGGTACAAACAGCTATCGCTTGCGAGGGAACAATCAATTCAAAAATTGATGTATCAGGAGTAATTGCTTTTCCAAATCCGACTAAAGGATTTTTTGAGGTAGCTGTTCCGGTTATTCTAGATAAAGTAAAAGTGGAAGTGTTCGACGTTAATTCTCAACTGATTTCTTCTGATGTTTACAAAGTAAATAATGGAAAAGTTCAAATGAATCTTGAAAATAGAGCTACAGGGGTTTATTTTGTAAAAGTGTATTTGGATGAACTAGTTATTTTAAAAATTATAAAACAATAATAAAAATGAAAAAGTATATACTGACCTTGTTTATTGGATTATTACTCATTTCTTGTGGAGGAGATGATAGTTCGGATGTTACTAAAAAAAATAAAGCCCCTTCAATTCCAACTTTAATTGCTCCGGCAAATAATGTACTATGTATTGATAATTCTGTTGCTTTTCAATGGAATGCTTCATCTGATCCGAATTCAGACGCTATTACTTATCAAATTGAAATAGCAAAAGATAATCAGTTTTCGCAAATTAATTATACCAATTCCAGTACGACTCCGGGTAAAACAATTTCACTGGAAAAAGGTGTACGTTATTACTGGAGGGTAAAGGCAATAGATTCTAAAAACTTGTCAGGTAATTATTCTAATGTATTTCAATTTTATACAGAGGGTACTGGTTTGATCAATCATTTGCCTTTTGCTCCGTCTCTTGTCAAACCTGAATTGTCGTCCGTTGTAAGTGATAATTCGGTTGTGTTAGAATGGATTTCTTCTGATGTAGACGCGAATGACGTACTGACTTATGATGTATATTTTGGAACGACAAATCCGCCTACAGCAAAAGTTTCTTCCGGTCAAAGCTTAAAAACCTATACTCAAAGTTTAAATGCTTCAGGTACTTTTTATTGGAGTGTAGATGTTAAAGATAATAAAGGAGGAATATCAAAGGGACAAGTGTGGAAATTTGTTAAGAATTAACTGCTTTTTAAAAGTATATAAAGCTATTTGGAATTAATTTTTCGAATAGCTTTATATTTATATTTTTCTAAAATCAGTATGTCATCTGGTTTAATATTTATTACAAAATAGAATAATAACGAATGAATAGAATTAAAATTATTGTTTCTTTTTTCTTAATGTTTCAGATATATGGAATGGATAAAAATATTGAATCTAAAAGAGTTGTCAGGCTGCATACAATTGGTGATTCAACAATGGAGGAACAAAATCCCAATGTAAAAGACCAGAGGGGCTGGGTTCAGATGTTACCCAATTTTTTTAATGAGAATTTGGTACTGGTTAATCCTGCAAAGTCAGGTACAAGTACAAAATCCTATTACAATGGAGGTTACTGGGAAAGAGCAAAAAAAGCGATTATGCCAGGTGATTATGTGTTGATTCAATTTGGTCACAATGATGAAAAGAATAACGGTTTAGATGGGGAAATAGGTAGTGTTCCTAGTAAAACGTATCGCCACTATCTCAGGCTTTATATAAATGAAGTCCGAGCATTAAAAGCCTACCCTGTATTGTGTACGCCTGTAGTACGTAAAATGTTTGGAAAAGATCATATGTTAACCAGAAGAGGGAAGCATGATATAGGCGAATATTATGCAGAACATATTAATGCTTCATTTGATGCCAAAGATACCATCGCATTAAATTATTCAGCTAATATGGCTTTGGTGGCAAATGAACTAAACTGTCCTTTAATTGATATGACCAGAGCCACCAAGGAGTTAGTTAACTCAATTGGTGATAAAGAAGCTGCACGACAGATTTATTCGTTACCTAATGACGGAACTCATTTTGGATCGAATGGAGCTTTACTTTTTTCAGAGCTTTTTATAAATGAATTAAGGAAGAATAATTTACTTACTGCTTACCTGAAACCAGAAGGAGGATTGATAACAAATACATCGGTAATTTCCATGAAAGACATTTATATAGGAACAGAAACTTATCGTGTTTTTGACTTGATTTATGCAGCAAAAAATAAAAAGATACAAGGGAAAATAATTGTTGAAGCGATTGGAGATTTCGAAGTTTCTACTAAAACAAATGTTGGTTTTACCAAAGTTAAAGAACTAGTGCTTGACAAAGATTCTTTAAACAATTTTAAGCTGCATATCAGAATGATTCCCAAACAAGCTGGAGATTTTAAAGATCTAATAAAATTATCCGGGCCCGAAAATGAAGTTCACTATATTGAGTTATCAGGGAATGTTTTAGCTGTGCCAGACAACAAGTCTATAAAGTTGTTTTATACACTCTCAAATAATAATAAGCCTAATGTGGAGGGTCCAATTCAGGGATTTGTTCAAGACTGGAAAGGATTAAATTTGAAAAAATATGCTGTTATAGAAAATGCAGTAGATAATTTTAAAACTACAAAAGTTCAACACCTCAATTTGACAGGTGAAAAATGGCCAACTAATGAAATAGACCTCGTTCGTTCCCGATATATTCAATTTGGATTTAAAACTTCTGAAAATGCAAAAATAGTAACGAAATCCGTAGATTTTTTTATAGGTGGCGGATCTAATTTTAGAATTATAGCATCAACGGATAGTGATTTCAGTCATGAGATTGTAGTTGGAGAAGAAACAAATATTACTTCTGATACTATTAAAAAGTATACTTATTTAATGAATCAGAAAATTGAAAGTGGACAAAGTTTATATGTGCGAATTTACCCATGGACGAATCAAACAATAAAGGATCAATCGATTAGCATAAGTAATTTTACAATTGACGGAATGAGTTTTAAAAACAAATAAATTAAAAAAGAATATAAATCTACTCCTTATGTTTTCCTTTACTATTAGTATTTTCGTTAATAGGAGTAAATGGTGGAATTAATGTTTTCAAATCGACAGCAAATGATACATGATTTTTTCCACAATGATAATAAGCGAAAAAAACATCTTAAAAATTCACTATTTTAGTAAGAATGAAAAAATATAAGTTATAGAATATTCAATTTTATGGTTTTGATTTTCAAAAAATAAATATAAAATATTGATGTCCATAATTTATTATACATTTTGTAATCCAGCCATCATAAAATGAAAATAACTGCCAAAATTTTATACTTCAGTCTTTTAATTTTACTATCAAAGTTAACAATATATGGTCAAAAAAATTATTCATATGAACATTATCAGGTAGAAGAAGGACTTCCTCATAATATTGTTAATAAGATTATTCAGGATAAAAAGGGGTTTATTTGGATAGCTACAACTAATGGTTTTTGTAGGTATAATGGTTATTCATTTACAAACTTTAAACCCAAGGCTTCTGATAAAATTAGTATGAAGAATAAAAGAATCGACGGAATGCAAGAAGATTCTTTTGGTAGAATATGGATGACATCTAAAGTTGTTGGATCTAAAGCTTATTGTTTCAATCCAAAAACGGAATCTTTTTGGAGTCCAGAGCTAGTACCTGAATTAGCTAACACTAAGTTTGATGTGGGGAAAATAATAATTAATAAATCAGGAAAAGTTTGGTTAATTTCAGAAAATGATAAGGGATGTATTCTTGTTTTAGATAGTTTGTTCACAACTAAAATTTTTAATAAAAAATTTAAAACTTTAAATACAAATACTATTAACTCAGTTTTTGAAGATTCTCAACAAAATTCTTGGTTATTGACTAATAATGGTATTTGTTTAATAGAGTCAAATTATCCAAACAAAAAAGTAAAGTATTATTCAAATAAAGCAGATAGTAATATAGGATTTCACTCAGCTATTGAAATTGGAGATGAAATTTGGTTTGGTGGAGTTGATGGATCTACCATGATTTATTCTAAAGAAAATCATCGTTTTCGAACCACAAAATTAAAACTTAATTCTAAGATAACACGATTTGAACAAATAGACAAACAAACTATTTTAGCTATTACTGATCAAAATGGATTCTGTACAATAAATATATATACAGGGGCAATTAAGTTATATAATTCAGAGACATTAAAAAAATTAAATACTAAAGACCTGAATCCAATTTCTTTTTTAAATAACCATCAACTTTGGTTTGTCACAAATAATGAGCTGGGCATTTATCTATTTGATTTCAAAGACAAACAATTAACATATTTTTCGGGTTCTTCTCCAGAGACACATTTGGGAAGTAATCCAGTTAATGCTTTTGTATTAAAAGACCCAAACGGGACTATTTGGATACAACCTAATGGCGGAATTTTTTCAAGATTTGATCCTGTACAAAAGAAACTGATACCTTTCAATCCTCCTTTTAACCGTTTTGATAATTCCATTTACCCTAATAATTTTCATACAGTTTTTTTTGATAGACAAGGTAATTTGTGGTACAATACATTTGCGTTGGGATTATTTAAAATTATCTTTAATCAGTACAATTTTAAAACATCTCCTTTAAAATCAAATCCTAGAAATGTTCGTGCTGTTTTTCAAGATAAAAAAGAGAATATTTGGATAAGTACTAGACAAAAAGAAATTATTATTTATGATAAATTCATGAATGTAATTGGAGAAATTTCTCCATCAGGTAAGTTGGAAAAATCAGCTGTATGGTCTAAAACAGCTTACAGCATTATTGAAGATAAAAATTCTGTTATTTGGATTGGCACTAAAGGAGACGGTCTCTATAAATTGACACCTGATAAAAAGGCTTTTCATTATAAGGTTGAACATTATTTGCATAATGAAGAAGATAAGTATAGCTTATCAGATAATGATATTTATTCCGTATTTGAAGATGATAATGGTCTCATTTGGGTTGGTTCTTTTAATGGTCTAAATCTTATTAATCAAGATCAGTCAGGTAAGATAAATTTTATTAGTCATAGAAATAAATGGAAGAACTATCCTTTAGGTTCTTTTAATAAAATTAGATGTATTAACCAAAGTAAGGATGGACTTGTTTTAGTTGGAAGTATTGATGGATTACTAGTTCTTCAATCAAATGTTAATCGATTAAATAATCTTGGGACTTTTAAAACATATGAAATAGATTATGTTAATCCTAATGGTTTGATGAGTAATGACATAATAGACATTTGTGTTACACTAAAAGGACATACCATTTTAGCGACGGCTGACGGAGGTATAAGTAAAGTGATATCCAAAGATAATCAGGGATTTCCGGTTCAATTTAAAACATTTGGCAGAAATGAAGGATTACCATCCAGCAATTTGCTTTCCTTAGTTGAGGACAAGGCCGGTAAAATCTGGGTAGCAACCGATGATATCCTAACTCGCTTTGATGTCAATAAGGAATACTTTGAGGTTTTTCCTGAATTAAAATGGATTATAGCTAACAAAAATTTTTCGGAAGCAACTAAAGTAAAACTGCAATCGGGTGAGCTGATCTTCGGTTATACTGAAGGAATTGTAAGATTCTTCTCTGATCAGATTAAATCAAATCATTATGCACCTTATTTAGCATTTACTAATCTGCAGCTCTTTAATAAAAAAGTTGATATAAACATCAAAGAATCCCCTCTTAGACTTTCTCTGGATAACAGTAAAGATATTGTTTTAAAACACAATCAAAACTTTTTCAATATTGAATTTGCTGCTTTAGATTATAAGAATCCAAAAAACATCAAATATGCTTATAAATTAGAAGGATTTGACGAGAAATGGAATTTTGTTAACAACCAAAGAACGGCCTTTTACACCAACGTACCTAAAGGGAAATATACTTTCAGGGTTAAATCGACCAATAGTCAGGGAAATTGGGTAAACAATGAAAGGCAATTACAAATAACTGTTAAACCGGCTCTTTGGAATACTACACTGGCATATATACTTTATACACTTTTAATAATTGGAATCATAATACTTATTAACCGGACTATAATTACAATTTACCGACTAAAAACTAATGCACAATTCGAAAAGGAAGTGTTTGATATGAAGCAAAAGTTTTTTATCGATATTTCGCATGAATTACGTACTCCCTTAACCTTAATAACAGGTCCTATTGATTATTTAATAAATGATAACCGGACACCTGAAATTATAAAAAAACAACTTGTATATGTATCCCAAAGCACAAACAGACTGCAAAGACTCGTAAATCAGATTTTGGATTTCCGGAAAATACAGGATCAGCAACTGAAAATCACAGAAATTAATTTTCCGGAATTTACCAGTAGTGTTTTTAACAGTTTTATCGAAATAGCACAGGAGAAAAAGATAAACTATAATTTGGAAATTGAAGGAGAAGATATAAAATTATGGGCTGACAGAAATGCTCTGGAAAAAATCCTGATGAATCTTTTATCCAATGCTTTTAAATACACTCAAGATGGCAAATCTATAAGCGTTTGTATTCTTAAAACCGATAAAAAAATAAATCTGACCGTAAAAGACGAAGGTATTGGCATCTCTGAAGAACATCAAAATAGTATTTTTAATCGTTTTGCCTCATTTAATAAAAATGTCAATAATCCAAGTACCGGTATCGGATTATCGATGGTTAAAGAATTAGTTGAAAAGCATCACGGAGAAGTAATTTTTGAAAGTAAACCCAATATAGGCAGTACATTTTCTATTATTTTCAAAATGGGCAAAAAACATTTTACTGATGATGTAGAATTTGTTTCAGAAGACTCTCAGGAAAATTCTGAAAACAAATGGATTAAAACCCAATCTATTATATTCAATAATAGTCTAGAAAGCCATCAGACTAAAGTCAAAATACTACTTGTTGAAGATGATGAGAAACTAAGAACATTTATTAAAAACGTGCTTGAAGATGACTACGAAGTAATTGAAGCGGAAGACGGCGCTATTGGATATCAAAAAATACAGGAAACCTCCCCCGATTTTATAATCAGCGATATCATGATGCCTCGACTCAACGGTGTGGAACTTTTGCAGAAAATAAGAAACAATATAGAAATTAGCCATGTTCCTGTTATTCTTTTAACCGCTAAAAGTACTATTGAAAGTCAGCTGGAAGGGCTATCGTATGGTGCTGATGATTACATAACGAAGCCATTTAGCGTTTCGTACCTAAAAGCCCGAATTGTGAATTTACTCGAACAACGAAAAAGGCTTCAGGGTATTTTCTATTCTTACGAAAAAAGCCATACAAAAGAGTACAATCCTAAACCTTATTTGATTACGGATCAGGATGAACAAATCATGCAAAAGGTGATGCTTGCCCTTGAAGAAAACATGGAGAATAATAATTTTTCGGTCGAAGACTTAGGTAATATTGTGGGACTTAATCGAACTTCTTTTTATTATAAAATAAAAAGCCTTACGGGTTATACTCCTGTAGAATTTATTAGAGATGTTCGTTTAAAAAGAGCAGCCCAATTATTAGATAATAGTGAGCTGTTTGTTAAAGAAATCTCCTATATGACAGGATTTTTAGATATTAGATATTTTAATAAAATATTTAAAAGTAAATATGGAGTAACTCCAGGAGAATATAGAAAAGAAAATAAATAATTTTGATACGATTATATTTTACGAAAATGTAATTAGTGTGGTTGTTTTAAATCCAATTCATTTCGTTATAAACAGGATTTTGATTCGTGTAAAACCCTTGTAGGGATTGATACTATATTTAGGAGAGTTTTAAAAACTCTTTGGACGAATTTCAAGAGTATGTTACAGTTTCCAGACATCATAAAACTTTTTTTTACTTTAGTTAGGATTTAATTTATATAGACAGTCTTACTGGAAGAACAGATAAAAGACTTGAATCAACTTTTATAAGGAGCCAAGCTGGAGATGTTTTAGAAATTATTAATGCTAAATAAAACGAATATGAAAACAATTATAAAAAGAACGCTAACTATTTATTTTTATTAATGATAGGATTAAATCCAAATTATTGTAATTCTCAGTCAATAATCCCTAGAGATGCAGTCAATGGTAAAACATGGACACCTAAAGATATTCCTAATCCCACTTTTTTTATTAAATATAATAATGGTATAGTGTCTTTTTATGTTAATAATACTAAAGTAGGTGAAGGAAAATTTCAATTTTCTGAAGTGCCGGATGCGATTTATAATCCTAACTTGAATTATTGGAATTTGAAAGGGAATTATATTATATATTAAGACAGTAAGAATATTTTTGAAATTGAATTTATAAATGAAAATGAATATCGTTTAATATTATTAAGAGCCCCTAGAGAGAGCCTATAAGTTTACCTGGTCATTTATGTACCTATTATGTAGTTAAATAATTTGTCAAGAACTCATGAAAGCAATCATAGCAATTATAAATATAATAATATTAGTTTTATCAGCTAATAATATTAAAGCTCAAATACCAATCACAAGAGAATTTTTAAAAAGCAAAATATGGTTGTTAAACGAAAGTTTAAAAGACACTATCCATTTTACAGATACAGAAATTATTTATTATGTTGATAATGAAGTTTTAGGTTTTCAATATATCAATAGGATAATTTCCTTCTCCAATGCAGAGTGCCACGTCCTGTTTTACCTTATTCTCATTAAAGTTGAAAATGTTGTGAATGGAATTTCCTGTCTTTAGGATTGCAACCATTTCTCAGTTATTTTTTGAATGTGTTTTTTGATCTCTTCCTCTTTATTTAAAAGGATTTTTTGTTGTATTTCATTTGTAATAATCCAGTTTTTGAATTCCGATATTTGTTGAAGTGTATGTAACTTTTTAACTGCCTGATTAATGTTGTTTCCAATAGCATGCAATTCGTTTCTCAGACGTATCATTTCATTCATAAATTCATCCAGAGATTGATTTCTATAATAAGTGGTAATGGGTTTGCTAAATAAATGTTTACGAATATATTCACTTAGTTTTCTACAAGTGCTACCTTTCCATTTACGTTCAATTTTTGCATATTCTTTTTCAGTCAGGCGCAGTGTAACCCTTCTAGTTCTGTTTGAATTTCCTTTTTCCATAATTTATTATCTTCATTAATTTTCAAACTCTTGACTTTTTAGTGTCCCCACCGCCGAGTTCCGAGGCAAATGGTGGCAAGATAGGCGGTTGTCAGACAACCGGACATCTGGCCGATTGCAGGAACGTGGCAATCTTAGAGCTTTTTAAAAGTCAGCTACTAAGGTATTATTCACTTCAGACAACTGCAATCCAGATTAAATTTTGATTAGGATAGGAAAATGAAGGAGGAAAATGGAAAACGTAAAGTCGAGAAATAATTTCACACCAAACATCATTTCAAAAGAAAAAGGAAAAAAAGAAAGCCGTTCTCTCATTGAATATTGACAAAAGTGGTGCTATAAGTCCCGAAGGGTGACAGGTCTTGGCACAAGGCTTGTCATTATGCGCACTTCTTTTGTCAATGTTTAATACCTTAGCTGGATTTTTTCTCCTTTGGATTGGAGTCTGTAAACATTTAAAATGTGCTTCAAAAATCTATCAATTTTGAACTCTACAGAAAGTGTACACTTCAAAATTCCAGTAAAAAATAAAGCTCAAAAGAAGTGTACTCTTTCCGACAATAGTATGTTTATCAATCCACAAAATTCTGAGGATTTATCCGAAGGTTTTTGGGGGTGGTCTGACAGGAAAAACAGCAGTCAAAAAAACGCTTTTTAAGAATCTTCGAAAGGGTACACTTCCAAGAATTCTAATAAAAATAAAGCCCGAAAGAAGGGTGCTCTTTCGATAATAAATGTTTATCAATCCACAAAATTCTGAGGATTTATCCGAAGGTTTTTGGGATGGTCTGGCTGTGATAAAAGCAATCAAAAATTATTTTTTCACCGTGTCCATTACTGAAATGGTATTGCTCAAATTATTATTTCAAATGTATTCTAAAACATAATTTTCAGCTTCTTTTTTTGCTCTGGATCGGTCGAAAAAGTATTAAGATGAAAATCCTCGTTTTCATCTTCGATATGAATAATTTCAGTGAAACCTTTAGAAATTAAAGTTCCTTTTAATTTTAAAACTTTAAGTTCATTTGCCCTATCAACTTCTTTCTTTACTCTAAGCTTTATAATCTTATTCATGATATTTTTAATGGTGTTTTTTCAACAAATAAAAATGCTTTAAACTACAAAGAGACTCAAACGAGCCTCTTTCTGGAATTAATATTTTATGAAATTTTATTTTGATTTTAGCAGCTTTTCTAAATATTCCACTTTATCTTTTTCAGCTTGAACTAAACGTTCGTAAAGTTTTTTATTCTCTTCGTAAGCTTCGACTAATTTATCCAATGGATTAAAGTTGAAAACTGGCGCAACTGCTCCTTGTCCATTATTAGCACTATTGCCGTAGAAATTATTAAAATAATTGATCACGTTCTCTTCAGAAAAATTTTTAATTGCTTCCGGAGATACTCCTAAAGCTTTGGCTATAGAATTTATTTTTTCATCATCAACAGTTTCACTTGTTTCAATATTAGAAACAGCTTGTTGACTTATTCCAATAGCTAAAGCAAGTGCTTCCTGTTTTATTCCTCTAAGCTCTCTGATACGGCTTATATTTCTACCAATATGTCTTGTTTTAGTCGCTGTGTCCATGGCTCAAAGATATTTAAATTTTTTAAAAAGTAAAGTCTGTTGGTATTTTACAAGCCTGCATTGGTAAGATACAATTCTGAATAGTTCGGTACGGTACAATCTATTGCTTACTTGCTGTGTGTTAAACAAAAATACAATTTTTCGGATAGGTATCAATTGAGAAAAGTAAAATTATGAAAGCTTGCTATCAACTATCATTCCCACAACTCACCAATGAGTTGGTGGAAAACATACTGAAACAATTATTGAATCAGTATAGTATCATTCAAATGTTCTTTACCAAAGGACAGGCAGCTACAGTATCATATTTAATTATTCGTGTAGAGAAAAATGCAGGTGCCATTGTATTACAGGGACACAAATGGGTAAAGAAAATAAAAGAACAATTCAATATTGTTGTCGTACTTCTTCAAGAATTTTTCAAAAAGAAAAGGTAGAGAATCTATTGGTAATTAGAAGAAATTGGAAGAAATACAAAAAAAAGTTTAATGTCTAAAGATAAACTCTTGAAAGATTTTGAGTTAGACTGATAATATTACTAAATACGCGAAGAAAACACACTTTACAAAAGACCATTTTACAAGCAGCACCCTAATCATATTTTGATTGGGATAAATCCAATTATGAGATTTATCTTTATAAAGATGAATGATTGTTGGACAAAAAAAGACCAGTGATGGTCTTTTTTTTAATGAAAGAGGGAGTAAAATGGAAAGAGAACATGAGAATGAAAGAGGAAGATTGTCAGCAGAACAAGCTGTAAAAATGTTAAAAGAAGAGAATGTAGATGTAACACTGGAACAAGCTAAAATGATAGTAGAGTTCCTAAGAAAACTAGCGAATTTGACCGTTTCTAATTATTTAAAGAACAAGAGTAAAATAAAGAAGTGGAACAAGAAGTTAATAGGTAAGGAAACTGAAAAGACAAAAAATCATGAATGTAGTATTATATACCAGAGTAAGTACCGATGAACAGGCGCAATTAGGATTTAGTTTAAGACATCAGGAAGAATCTTTGAGAAAATATTGTGCAATTAAAGGATATAACGTGATTAATCATTTTCAGGATGATTTTTCGGCTAAAACATTCAATCGCCCGGAATGGCTAAAGTTATTTGAATATGTCAAAAGAAACCGAAGAACTATTGATTTAGTAATTTTTACAAAATGGGATCGGTTTTCCAGGAATTCAGAAAACGCATTAACGGTCATCAGAAAATTAAATGATTTTGGTGTGCAGGTAAATTCTATCGAGCAGCCATTGGATTTATCCATACCTGATAACAAACTTGTTCTGGCGATGTATTTGGCAATACCGGAGGTTGAAAACGATAAGAATTCAGCCAGAACAAGAGATTGCATGAGAAAGGCACAGAAAGAAGGTTGTTTTGTAAATAGAGCTCCTTATGGCTATAAAGGGGTTAGAGTTAACAATAAAGCTAGCTTAGCCTATAATGATGATACTTATATCGTTAAAAAAGCTTTTGAAGAAGTTGCTAAAGGAGTTGAGCCTGTAGAGGTCATTAGAAAAAAGATGAAATTGAATTATAGTTGTAAGCTCCAAAAGCAACAGTTTTATAATATGCTTCGAAATGTTGTTTACAAGGGATGTATTTTGGTAAAAGAATACAAGAAAGAAGAACAACAAATTGTAAAAGGACTACATGAGCCAATTGTCTCTGACAAGTTGTTTAATAAAGTTCAAGATGTTCTTTTGGGACGAAAGCGAAATGCAAAACTACCTTCTTTGGTAAATGATGATTTTCCAATCAAAAAGAATTTGGTTTGTCCTAAGTGTAATAATCAGATAACAGGTAGCAAATCGTTAGGTAATGGAGGTTATTATTTTTATTACCACTGTACTTCAAAGTGTAAAGTAAGATATAAAAGAGATGATGTGCATCGCATGATTTCAGAATTAATCAAAGGGATTTCTTTTAATAAAGGAATGGAGAGTCTTTACAAAACTATTCTAAAGGATTGTTTGAAAGAAGATGTTCAAAAAGGAAAAGCGGAAGAAGAAAAGGGATCAATCCCAAAACTTGGGGAGGAATATTAAAAAAAAGAAGAACTTTGTCTTTATAAGAATTATTGATGACCTCTATAGAACTTTTAAAATTTATGCTTCCTGATTTTTTAGTAGAATACTT
>JACCDQ010050920.1_pt1 | contig 59256 bp, 61 predicted proteins | sample 7446031 | NCBI WGS metagenome assembly JACCDQ01 (sample SAMN15323442, study PRJNA562643) | freshwater metagenome | isolation source: river surface water | place: USA:Blue River Watershed | collected 2017-08-17
GGCGGAGGGCCTGCTCGCGCGGGCCGAGTCGGGTGGCGCGGCCCGCGATTCGGCGGCGCTTTTGCTGGCGACGGCCCGGCTGGAGCTGGGCGATCTGCCCGGAGCGGAGCGGGCGCTCGCCGCCCACGGCGACACGCGCCCGCCGGCCTATCGGTTGAGGGCGGGGCTCCTGGCCGCGCGTCAGGGACGCCTGCCGGCGGCGCAGGCGGAGGCGGCGGCGCTCAGGCCCGAGCTTTTGGCCGCGGAGGAGCGTTCCTGGCTGTTTCTTTTGCAGGGCATGGTGGCCGAGGCGGAGCGCGACGCGAACCGCGCGGCCTCGGCCTACGACCAGGCGCTGGCGGTCGCGAGTTCGGACTGGCAGCGGGCGCGATTGCGTCTGGCGCGCGAGCGACTGCGTCTGTCGCAGGGCGAGGTTTCGGAGAACCAGGCGAACGCCCTGCGGGAGCAGGCCGAACGCTACTCCGGCCGCGGCGTGGGCGCGGACTACGCGGCCCAATACGCCGTCGCCCTCCATCTGCTGGGCCGGCGCGAGGCGGCCATCGCCTATTTGCAGGCGCAGCTCGGTCTGCTGCCGGAGGGTCTCGCCGGGGCGCGCGACGACCTGCGTCTGGTGCTTGGCTTGATCGCGGGCCCGGCGCAGGGGCCGGGGCGCGCGGCGTTGGAGCAGATCCTCGTCTCGGGCGTCGACGCGGGGGAGCAGCGCGTGGCCCTGCAGCTTCTGGCGGAGGCGACGGACGGCGCGGAGTCGCGCCAACGTCTGCGGAGGATTCTGGACGAGTTGCTCGCCGCCCGGTCCGCGCATGCGCTCTCCGAGGATCTGCTGGCGGCGCGCGCGGAGCTCGCCCTGGCCGGGCAGGACTACGGCCGGGCGGAGGCGGACGCCCGGGATCTGCTCGCCCGTTTCCCCGCCTCCCCCCAGCGGGCCCGGGCGCTCACCCAGCTCGCCACGGTCGCGTGGGACTTGAAGCGCTTCCGCACCGCCGCCGACTACGCGGCGCAGGCGGCGGGCGCGGCCGAGGACGCCGGGGCGCGGGCCGCGCTGCGTCTGCTCTCGGCGGAGGCTTCGTATCGAGCGAAGGACTACACGAGCGCAGCGGAGGCCTACGCGGTCGCGGCGGAGACGCCGCCGGCCGGGGTGGCGCCCGCGGCGGTGATTTTCCAGGGCGTCATGTCGCGGATCGAAGGCGGGCGTCTCGGCGAAGCGGCGGACGAGATCGACCGGCGCGGTCGGGATTCCCGTTTCGACGCGACGGCCCGCTGGCAGGCCGAGTGGAATCTCGCCCGCGCGCTCCAGGCGGCCGGTCGGCACGAGATCGCGCGTTCCCGCGTGGCGCGGCTGCGCGCCGAGCCCGGCGCGGAGTCGCGACCGCCGGCCCTGCGCGCGCGCATGGCCTGGCTCGAGGCGCGGCTGGCCCAGGAGGGCGGCGATCCGGAGGTGGCGCTGCGTCTCGCCCGGGAGGTTCCCGCCGCGCTGCCGGGCGTGGACGAGGCGCTGGCCCGCGAGATCGCGGGGCAGGCCCGGCTGGTCGAGGCGGAGGCCTTGTTCGGCCTGGATCGCGGGGAGGAGGCGATGCGGACGCTGCGGACCTTGCGCGCCGCGGATGCGAACACGGAGGCGGCCTTGCAGTCCTTTCTGGTGGAGGCCGACTATCTGGCGGCCGCCGGTCGCCTGGTGGAGGCGCAGGGGCTGCTGGTCCGTTTCGCCGACGAGCATCGCGACCATGAATACGCGCCGGACGCGATTTTCCTCGCCGCGCTCAACGCGGAGCGGCGCGGCGAGCCGGCGTTTTTCCAGGACGCCTACCGTTTGCTCGAGGAGCAGTTGGTGAAGCGTTACCCGCGCAGCCGGCTGATTTTCCAGGCGCGCATGAAGCAGGGCGACCTGCTGCGGCGTCTGGGCGACTTCGCCGCCGCGCAGCAAATCTACGAGGATCTGGTCAATAACCAGTCCCAGCACGAGCGCATCCTCGACGCCCAGCTGGCGCTGGCGGATTGCCACCGCGCGCAGGCGGCCCGCGATCCCTCGCATTTCGAGAGCGCGCTCACGATCTTGGAGCGGTTGCGCGATCTGGCCGGCGCCCCGGCGGATCTCCGCGCCGAGGCGGGGTTCAAGCTTGGCGACATGCTCGCCGGGCGGGATCCGAACGCGGCCCTCGCGGCGTGGTGGCCCGTGGTGGACGCGTTGCTCGTCAAGCCGGAGTCCCCGGCCCGGCTCGGCGCCGAAGGTCGCTACTGGATCGGCCGGCTTCTGGTGCGCATGGCGGGCGTGCTCGAGGAGGCGGGCAAGGAGGACGAGGCCCGGGAGGCGTGGCGGCTCGTGGTGGATCGCGGCCTGCCCGGTTCCGCGCTCGCGAAGGCGAGGCTCGAGGCTCGTCCCGTGGAGGCCCCGGTCGCGGGCGCGCCTTCGTCGTGAAATTTCCAACTTCGGCTTAACCCAGGAACCCATCCATGGACTCGACCCAACTCAGTTTGCTCGCGCGCGGCGGCCCCGTGATGTGGGTGCTGCTCGCGCTCGGCGCGCTCGCGCTGGCGATTTTCGTCGAGCGGCTGCTCTATCTGCATCGCGGGCAGATCCGTTCGACCGAATTTGTCGACGGCATCAAAAACATCCTCGCCCAGCGTCGCATGGCCGAGGCGGTGACGGTGTGCGAGGAGGCTCCCGGCCCGGTGGCCGCGGTGGTGAAGGCGGCGCTTTTGCACGCCGCCGACGACGAGGTGCGGATGCGCTACGCCGTGCAGGACGCGGCCGTGACCGAGCTGCCGGCCCTGGAGCGGCGGCTGGGTGCGCTGGCGGCGATCGCGCACGTGGCGCCACTCGTGGGCCTGCTGGGCACGGTGCTGGGCATGGCGACCACGTTCCGCGCCTTCATGGAAGGCGGGCATTACGCCACCGCCCAGTCCCTGGCCGGAGGGATGTGGCAGGCGCTGATCGTCGCGGGCACCGCGCTCGCTCTGGCGATCCCGGCGCATCTGGGGCACCATCTGCTGCATGGGCGCGTCCGGGCGGTCGTGCGTGACGTGGAGTGGGCGGGCAACGAGATCATGCGCTACCTGTTGATCGACTATCGGGAGACGGCCGCGAACCGCGAATCCCCCAAGCCGTGATCACGCGTCCGCTCGATCTTGCGTCCCGTCTGCGTCCCGCGCCGCGCGGGATCGACGCCTTGTTCTATGTCAACGTCGCCGCGCTCGCGGTGTTCTTTTTGATCTTCGGCTCTCGCTTCGTGCTCGCGCCCGGCATGGCGGTGGACTTCGCGTTGCCCGAGGCGAACGCGGCCGCGACGGCCCGGCTGGGCACGGATGTCGTCATCGCCGTCCCCGCGTCCAACATGGCGGTGGTCGATGGCGCGGTGGTGGATTTCAAGGGGCTGGGGGAGTGGCTGCGCGGGCGGGCGGACTCGACGACGAACGCGCCCAGGAAACGTTTGCTCGTGCAGGCCTCCGGCTCTTTGCCGGCCCGGGATCTTGCCCAGGTTTATGCCTTGGCGGCCGACGCGGGCTTTGGCGGGGTGCTTGTCGCCACGGACGACGCCAAGGGCAATCGCTGAGGTTTCTTTCCGGACTCCGAAATGGAAACGAACGATCGTCGCCCGTCCTCTCTCCCGCGTCCGGCGGGGACTTGGTTTTTTCCCGCGCTGGTGGCCTCCGTGGCGGGTCTTGGGATGGTGTTTCTCGCGAGCAGGGTGCGTGTTCCCGGCGTGGAGTCGGGCTCCTTGGATTCGGCGAGCTCCGGCCCGCCGTCCTTGGTTGTGGCCCGGCTTGATTGGCTGCCTGCGGGCGGCGAGTTGCGGGAACGGCTTCGTTTGCTCGATCCCACGCCTCTTTTCATGCCCGGCGCCGGGGCGGGGGATGCTCTGTCGGGGGCCACGGCCGGAGTGGATCGGCCGGGTGGGAGCGTCACCGATACCGCGGGTCCGGTGTTTTTGTTTTCCGAGGCGGGTCCGGCGAAGAACGTGCTGCGCGCGCCCTTGCCCGATTCTCCGCTGGCCGCGTTTGAGATCGCGGCCGCGCCCCGTTGGTTCGACGGATTGGCCAGAAATGCGGATCGGGAGGGTGGGGCCGCCGCGTCTTTGGCTGCCGGCCGCTTGGATGTCTATGTGCAGGGTGCGGCCGCTTGTTTGATCAGTGTCGATATACCGTCCGCTCCGGCGTCGGAGCCGGAGGTTTGGCGCCCCGTGGAATTGAGTGTCCTTGTCGACGCGGCCGGCATGGTGGCGTCGCCCGCGGTGACGACCGGGTCAGGGGTGTTGGAGATCGACGAACGGGTGCGCGCGACGCTCAAGCAGGATATTCTCCCACGTTTGCGCTTGCGGCCCGGCGCGTATCGCCTCGTCGTTGGGCCCTGAGGCGGGGCTTGGAAATTATTTCCTAGGGCCGCCAAAATTGCAGTTGACGGCCATGGGGTGGAGTTAGACGTTCAGCGCCCTTTTCGTTTTTTGACCCTTTCCGGTTCGCCCAGATAGCTCAGTTGGTAGAGCACGCCCTTGGTAAGGGCGAGGTCGACAGTTCGAATCTGTTTCTGGGCTCCAGGTCAAAAATCGGATTTTCCTAATCCACCCACACATAACGTCTCCTAACTCCCATGGCCAAAGGCACATTCGAGCGCAAGAAACCCCACGTCAACGTCGGCACCATCGGCCACGTCGACCACGGTAAGACCACCACCACCACCGCCATCCTTGCCGTTCAAGCGCGTAAGGGCCTGGCCGAGGTCAAGACCTACGCCGACATCGCGAAGGGCGGCACCGTGCGTGATGCCTCGAAGATCGTCACGATCTCCGTTGCCCACGTGGAATACGAGTCCGACAAGCGTCACTACGCTCACGTCGACTGCCCCGGACACGCCGACTTCGTTAAGAACATGATCACTGGCGCCGCCCAGATGGACGGCGCGATCCTCGTCGTTTCCGCCGCCGACGGCCCGATGCCCCAGACCCGCGAGCACATCCTCCTCGCCCGTCAGGTCGGCGTTCCGAAGATCGTCGTCTGGCTCAACAAGGTCGACCTCATCGACGACAAGGAGCTCCTTGATCTCGTCGAAATGGAGATCCGCGAGCTTCTCTCCAAGTATCAGTTCGATGGTGACAACGCTACGATCGTCCGTGGTTCCGCCACCGCCGCCCTTGAGGGCAAGCCCGAGGGCGAGGCCGCCATCGGCGCGCTGATGAACGCGATCGACGCCGACATCCCCGAGCCCGCTCGCGAGATGGACAAGCCCTTCCTGATGTCCGTCGAAGACGTGTTCTCGATCACCGGCCGTGGCACCGTCGCCACCGGTCGTATCGAGCGCGGTGTCATCAAGGTCAACGACACCGTCGAGATCGTCGGTCTCAAGGACACCAAGGAAACCGTCGTCACCGGTATCGAAATGTTCCGCAAGCTGCTCGACTCCGGTCAAGCTGGCGACAACGTCGGCATCCTCCTCCGTGGTATCGACAAGGATGGCATCGAACGTGGTCAGGTTCTGGCCGCCAAGAAGTCCATCACCCCCCACCACAAGGCCAAGGCCGAGATCTACGTTCTCTCCAAGGAAGAGGGCGGCCGTCACACGCCGTTCTTCAATGGCTATCGTCCCCAGTTCTACTTCCGCACGACGGACGTGACCGGAATCATCAACCTGCCCAAGGGTGTCGAGATGATCATGCCTGGCGACAACATCGCCGTCGAGGTCGACCTGATCGTTCCCATCGCGATGGAGAAGACCCAGAAGTTCGCCATCCGCGAAGGCGGCCGCACCATCGGTGCCGGTCGTATCACCGAGATCATCGAGTAAGTCTCGCGATCGCGTTTTAGATAATTAAGCGACCGCCGAGGCCCTCAATCGGGCCTCGGCTGCGTCGTCTAAAGATTTTTCCCACAGGCGTGTAGCTCAATTGGTAGAGTAGCGGTCTCCAAAACCGTTGGTTGGGGGTTCGATTCCCTCCGCGCCTGCCACTTTCTTTAAATGAAAAACCCCTTCCGCAGTATCCGCATTTTCTTCGGTGAAATGGTCGACGAGCTCAAGAAAGCCTCGTGGCCCACTTGGACCGAACTGCGCGACTCCACGGTCGTTGTCATCGTGGCCTGCTTGATCCTCGGGGTTTTCACCAGCATCAGCGACTTTTCCCTGTATCAAGTCGTTGACCTCTTCACTTCCTGGGTCCGCTAAGGCCTTCTCCTCCCGCCTCCATGTCCACCCAGACCAGCACCATTCCTGGCGCCCAATGGTTCGCCGTCCACACTCTCTCCGCGCAGGAGAAGAAGGTGAAGACCTACATCGAGAAGTTTAAAAAGCAGGAGGAACTCGATGACTTCATTTTCGAAGTGCTCCTCCCGACCGAGGTCGCTTCCGAAGTCAAAAACGGCAAAAAGACCACCAAGGTCCGCAACCTCTATCCTGGCTACGTCTTCATTCACATGAAGATGTATGACGAGGAGAACCGCGTGATCAACAAGCCTTGGTATTTTGTCAAAGAGGTCCAAGGCGTGATTGGCTTTGTGGGCGGTGATCGTCCCGCCGCCTTGCGCCAAAAGGAGATCGACGAGATCAAGGCCCGCGTCGAGGCCGCCGCTGGCAAGGAAGTGCCGAAGGTTACTTTCGAGGTCGGCGAAGAGGTCAAGGTGACCGATGGCGCGTTTGCCAATCTCACCGGTCGGATCGACGAGGTCGATCCCGAGCGCGGCAAGCTCAAGATTTCTGTTTCCATTTTCGGCCGTTTCACCCCGGTCGAGCTCGAATACTGGCAGGTGCAACGCGCCACGGAGTGACGCGACGCCCTCTTTGACACCGCCGACGTTCAGCAAAGAACCCGTCAACTAAAACACCCGCCAACCTCACCTTACCATGGCCAAGAAGATCCAAGGCTACATCCGTCTCCAATTGCCCGCCGGCGCCGCCAATCCCGCGCCCCCGGTCGGTCCCGCTCTCGGCGCCCAGGGCGTCAACATCATGGCGTTCTGCAAAGAATTCAACGCCAAGACCAAGGACCAGAATGGAATGATCCTTCCCGTGGTCATCACGGTTTATTCGGACAAGTCCTTCACCTTCATCCTCAAGAGCCCGCCGGCCTCCGTTCTGCTGAAGAAGGCCGCCAACATCGCTTCCGGTTCCGCCAAGCCCAACCAGGACAAGGTCGGCAAGGTCACCAAGAAGCAGCTCGCCGAGATCTGGAACATCAAGAAGGCCGACATGAACGCCAAGGATGTCGAGGCCGGTATCAAGGTCATCGCCGGCACCGCCCGCAACATGGGCATCGAAGTCGTCGACTAAATTTTCCGCCGGTCCGAATCCCTTCGGTCCGGCACCCAGACCACCCAACCGCGGAAGATCCTCCCGGATCGCTTGAACCGCTAGGAGTCCACAATGCCGAAACAACCCAGCAAACGCTACCGGGCCGCCGTCAAGGCCGCCGATCTCACCAAGAGCTACACCCTCGCCGAAGCCGTCGAGGTTCTTGGCAAGTTCCCCAAGGCCAAGTTCGACGAGACCGTCGAACTCTCTTTCCGTCTCGGCGTAGATCCGACCCAAGGCGACCAAATGGTGCGTGGCACCACCCCGCTCCCCAACGGTTCGGGCAAGAAGGTCCGTGTCCTCGTCTTCACTGACAACGCGGAAGCCGCCCTCAAGGCCGGCGCCGATCATGCCGGCCTCGCCGACATGATGCAGAAGGTGAACGAAGGCTGGCTCGAATTCGACGTCGCCATCGCGACGACCGAAGCCATGAAGCAGGTCCGCACCCTCGCCCGCGTCCTCGGCCCCAAGGGCCTCATGCCCAACCCGAAGTCCGGCACCGTGACCGACGACATCGTCGCCGGCATCAAGGCCGTCAAGGCCGGTCGCGTCGAGTTCAAGATGGACAAGGCCGCCAACGTCGGTGTCGGCGTCGGCAAGCGCTCCTTCGCCGCCTCCGCCATCGCCGAGAACGTCGCCGCCGTCATCGATGCGGTTTCCAAGGCCAAGCCCAATTCCTTCAAGGGCGTTTATATCAAGTCCATCACCTTGTCGTCCTCGATGAGCCCCGGCGTCCAGCTGGCCTCCACCGAGTTCAACAAGGCCTAACCCAACCCGGAGCCACCCAACATGCGCGCCGAAAAGAAATATCTCATCTCCGAAGTCGAGGGACACCTCAAGAAGTCGGACTACGTCATCCTCGCCAACTTCACGAAGGTCACCGTTTCCGACACCGCCGAGCTGCGCAAGCGCCTCGAGGCCGAGAAGGCGGAGTTCCACGTCGTCAAGAACAGCTCCTTCCGCGTCGCCGCCAAGGCCTTCGGTCTTCCCGAGGTCGACAGCGCCCTCAGCGGTCCCACCGCGATCGTCGTCGGCGGCAAGAACCCCGCTGGTGTCGCCAAGGTCCTGAAGAAGTTCTTCGAGGAAAAGCAGAAGCTCGAGGTCAAGGTCGGTATCCTCGACAAGAAGGTCACCTCCGCGAAGGACCTCGCCGCCATCGCCGATCTGCCTCCTTTCGACGCTCTCCGCGCCCAGTTCCTCGGCCTGCTCACCAGCAACGCCGCCGCCTTCGTTCGCGTCCTCGACGCGAAGGTCAAGAAGGAGCAACCCGCCGCCTAATCCCTTTCTCCGGCTGGCCGCTTAAGGGCGCCAGCCGGGAAAACCAATCAACCGCGACCAGCTAGGGGATACGTCCCTTAAACGAACCGCATCCGCGACCGCTAGTTTGCCGCAGGAGATACACACATGAGCAACATCACCAAAGACCAAGTTATCGAGTGGCTGTCCGCGCAGTCCGTTCTGGACCTCGCCGCCCTCGTCAAGGACCTCGAAGGCAAGTGGGGCGTTTCCGCCGCCGCCGCCGTCGCCGCCGCTCCCGCGGGTGGCGCCGCCGCCGCCGCCGCTCCCGCCGAGGAGAAGACCGAGTTCAACGTCATCCTCGCCGACGCCGGCGCCAACAAGATCGGCGTCATCAAGGAAGTGCGCGCAATCACCGGTCTCGGCCTCAAGGAGGCCAAGGACCTCGTCGAAGGCGCTCCCAAGCCCATCAAGGAGGGCGCTTCCAAGGCCGAGGCCGAGGACATCAAGAAGAAGCTCGAGGCCGCTGGCGCCAAGGTCGAGCTCAAGTAATCCACTTGGGTCTCCAAGCGTTTTACACTCCTTCTTTTTCGAGACAGGCCGTGCTTTGGCGCGGCCTGTCTTTTGCCTTTTCTGTTAGCTTGTTCTTTTTAGCGCCTGTCGTGTCTTCGGATACGACTTTTTTGTCTGATGGTTGCGCCGGCTGATCTCCGCCGCGCGCCGCCTCCCGCCCTTTTTTCATCCCTCCCAACCGGAATTCTCCATGGCCGACCGCACCCACTCTGAGCGACAAAACTTCGGTAAGCTTCGTGAAGTTGTCCCGCCGCCCAACCTGATCGAGATCCAGATCACCTCTTATCTCGATTTCCTGCAAAAGGGAGTTCCGGAGAAGCAGCGCAAGGCCCAGGGCCTCGAGGCCGTCTTCCGCGAGATCTTCCCGATCGAGTCCTACGACGCCCGTCTCAATCTCGAATACGTCTCCTACACGCTCGGCGATGCCCGCGCCACGGAGATCGAGTGCATCAAGGACGGCATCACCTACTCCGTTCCGCTCCATGTGAAACTTCGTCTTCGCGAAGAGGAGTTCATCAAGGACGAGGAGATCTACATGGGCGAAATCCCCATGGTGACCGACCGCGGCTCCTTCATCATCAACGGCGCCGAGCGCGTGGTGGTTTCCCAACTACACCGCTCCCCCGGTCTCTGTTTTGAGAAGGACCGCCACACCTCAGGCAAGGAGTTGTTCGCGTTCCGCATCATTCCCGATCGCGGCACCTGGCTCGAGGTTCAGTTCGACCAGAACGACCTCCTCTACGTTTATCTCGATCGTCGCCGTCGTCGTCGTAAGTTCCTTATCACGACGCTTTTCCGTTCGCTCGGCTATTCCGACAATGTGAAGATCCTCGAGCTCTTTTACGAGATCAAGGACGTCAAGATCGCCAAGCTCCTCGATATGGAGAACGTCTCCACGCTCGTCTTCGTGGACGACGTGATCGACGCGCACAAGGGTGTCGTTCTGGCCCGTGCCCTCGAGCAGGTCACCAAGCAGACCATCCGCACTTTCGAGAAGCACGACATCACCTCCGTAAAGGTTCTCGACACCGCCGCCGACGACGGAGCGATCGTCCGCGCCCTCAAGAAGGATCCGACGATCAACGAGGAGGAGGCCCTCAAGGAAATCTACAAGCGCCTCCGCCCGGGCGAGCCCGCCACCATCGCCAACGCCAAGGCCCTTCTCAAGCGCTTGTTCTTCGACCCGAAGCGCTACGATCTCGGCGCGGTCGGTCGCTACAAGATCAACCAGAAGCTGAACCTCGAGACTCCGATCGAGCAGCGCATCATCACCACCGAGGATATCATCGAGTCCACGAAGTATCTCGTCCGCCTCAAGCGCGGCGAGGGCGTCGTCGACGACATCGATCACCTCGGTTCCCGTCGCGTCCGCACCGTCGGCGAGCTTCTCGCCAACGAGTGCCGCAAGGGCCTCGCCCGCACCGAGCGTCTCGTCCGCGAGCGCATGACGATGTATGACCAATCCGTCGACTCGATCACGCCCAACAAGCTGATCAACCCGAAGGCCCTCACCACCGTCATCCGCGACTTCTTTGCCCGCTCACAGCTGTCGCAGTTCATGGACCAGATCAACCCGCTCGCCGAGGTCACGCACAAGCGCCGCCTCTCCGCGCTCGGGCCTGGTGGTCTGAATCGTGATCGCGCCGGCTTCGAGGTGCGCGACGTTCACCCGACGCATTACGGACGCATCTGCCCCATCGAGACCCCCGAAGGTCCGAACATCGGTCTGATCAACTCCCTATCCACCTATGCTCGCGTCAACGAGTATGGCTTCATCGAGGCTCCCTACCGCCTCGTGAAGGATGGTCGCGTCACCGATAAGATCGAGTATCTCACCGCCAACCAGGAAGAGGGCAAAGTCATCGCCCAGGCGAACTCCGAGCTCGACGAGAAAAACAACTTCGTCGGCAAGGTCACCGTTCGTAAGGACGGCGAGTTCCTTGAGGTAAAGGCCGAGGAGGTCGACCTGATGGACGTTTCGCCCAAGCAGGTCGTGTCCATCGCCGCGGGTATGATTCCCTTCCTTGAGCACGACGACGCCAACCGCGCGCTGATGGGAGCGAACATGCAACGCCAAGGCGTTCCGCTCCTCCGCGCCGAAGCTCCGTTTGTCGGCACCGGCATCGAAGAGCGCGTCGCTCGCGACTCCAAGATCGTCGTCGTCGCCCAGGAGGCCGGCGTGGTCGCCTCTGTCGACGCCAAGCGTGTCGTCATCACCAAGGACGGCGAGCTACCCCGCAACTTCGAGAAGAACCCGAAGTCCGACGCGAAGACCGGCGTGCAGGTTTACGAGCTGCGCAAGTTCATGCGCTCGAACGCCAGCACGAACTTCAACCAAAAGCCCATCGTCAAGAAGGGCCAGAAGATCAAGGTCGGCGACATCATCGCGGACGGTCCGTCGACCGACAAGGGCGAGATGGCCCTCGGCCGCAACGTGCTCGTCGCGTTCATGCCTTGGAACGGCTACAACTTCGAAGACGCCATCCTCATCTCCGAGAAGGTCCTGAAGGAAGACATCTTCACCTCCGTCCACATCCACGAGTTCGAGGTCACCGCCCGTGACACCAAGCTAGGGCCCGAGGAAATCACCCGCGACATCCCGAATGTCGGCGAAGAGGCGCTCAAGAACCTCGACCACAACGGCATCATCCGTGTCGGCGCCGAGGTGAAACCTGGCGACATCCTCGTCGGCAAGATCACCCCGAAATCCGAGACCGAGCTCGCTCCCGAAGAGAAGCTGCTCCGCGCGATCTTCGGCGAGAAGGCCGCCGACGTGAAGGACACCTCCCTCATCGTTCCCTCCGGCGAGCACGGCATCGTAATGGACGTGAAGGTCTCCAGCCGCGTCGATTTCGAGAAGGAGAAGCTTTCTCCCTCCGACCGCCGTCGCGAGATCAAGCAGATCCAGGAGGAATATAAGACCCAGATGGACAAGCTCCGTGAGTCTCTCACCGAGGCCCTGTCCAACATCCTCCTCGGCGAAAAGATTCCGCTCGACGTCACCAACGGCGCCACCGGCGAGATCATCATCCCCGCCAACCGCAAGATCACCAAGACGCTTCTCCGCAAGCTCGCCGCCGTCTCCAAGCACGTCGAGATCGACCCGTCCCCGGTTCGCATCAAGATCATGGAGATCATCGCATCCTTCCAGTCTCGCTTCGACGAGCTCGAGGGCGACCGCGAGCGCAAGGTCTCCGGCATCGAGTCTGGCGACATCGCCGGCGACGGTTCGATCAAGCAGGTCAAGGTCTACATCGCCACCAAGCAGAAGCTCGAGGTCGGCGACAAGATGGCCGGTCGCCACGGCAACAAGGGCGTCGTCGCCAAGATCGTTCCCGAGGAAGACATGCCCTTCCTCGCCGACGGCACCCCCATCCAGATCTGCCTCAACCCCCTCGGCGTGCCTTCGCGCATGAACGTGGGCCAGGTTCTTGAGACGCACCTGGGCTGGGCTTGCTCCAAGCTCGGCATCAAGGTCGCCACCCCCGTCTTCGACGGCATCCCCGAGAAGAAGGTGCGCGAATACCTCAAGGACGCCAACGACGTCGAGAAGAAGGACGGCGGCGTCGTCACGGTCACCACCGCCGGCAAGGCCTCCCTCTTCGACGGCCGCACCGGCGAGAAGATCGATCAGCAGGTCGTCGTCGGCTTCATCTACATGATGAAGCTGAATCACCTTGTGTCCCACAAGATCCACGCCCGCGCCGTCGGTCCCTACTCCCTCGTCACCCAGCAGCCGCTGGGCGGTAAGGCCCAGTATGGCGGCCAGCGCTTCGGCGAAATGGAAGTGTGGGCGCTCGAGGCCTACGGCGCGGCGCACACGCTCCAGGAGCTCCTCACCGTCAAGTCCGACGACGTGCAGGGGCGCACCAAGATCTACGAGTCGCTCGTCAAGGGCGACAACACCCTCCAGGCCGGCACGCCCGAGTCTTTCAACGTGCTCATCAAGGAAATCCAGTCCCTCGGTCTGGACATCCGCCTCAACAAGCGCGACGCCCTCGGCAACCTCGTCGAGACCCGCCCGCCCTCCGCCGCGCAGATCGCCTCCGGCAATCCCCGCGCCACCAGCCTGTAATTGGTTTTAAACTACAAACTTTAGGGAAGAACTTAAATGAGCATCCAACCCAACGAAGTCGCCGCCGGCGCCCGCGAGGAAGTCCGTTCCGCCCTCGGCCTCGACGAGAATCCCTTCGACTGCGTCTCCATCACCGTCGCCTCACCCGAGACCATCCGCAACTGGTCCCGCGGCGAGGTGAAGAACCCCGAGACGATCAACTACCGCACCTTCAAGCCCGAGCCGGGCGGCCTCTTCTGCCAGAAGATCTTCGGCCCGGTCCGCGACTACGAGTGCGCCTGCGGAAAGTATAAGCGCATCAAGTATAAGGACGTCGTCTGCGATCGCTGCGGCGTCGAGGTCACCGTCGCCCGCGTCCGCCGCGAGCGCATGGGCCACATCGAGCTGGCCGTTCCGGTCACGCACATCTGGTTCCTCAAGAGCATGCCGTCCCGCCTCGGCCTTCTCCTCGACATGACCGCCCGCTCCCTCGAGCGCGTCATCTACTACGAGAACTACATGGTCATCGATCCGGGCAAGACCCCGCTCGAGCCCAAGCAGCTCCTCACCGATACCGAGTATCGCCAGGCCCTCGACGAATACGGTGACGACTCCTTCGTCGCCAAGATGGGCGCCGAAGCGCTCCGCGACTGCCTCAAGACGATGGACATGGACGCCACCGTCGCCGAGCTGCAGGAGAACATGCGCGCGACCAAGTCGAAGCAGATCAAGAAGAAGCTCTCCAAGCGTCTCAAGGTCATCCAGGGCTTCATCAACTCCAAGTCCCGCCCCGAGTGGATGGTCTTGGAGGTGTTGCCCGTCATCCCTCCCGACCTCCGTCCCCTCGTTCCGCTCGAAGGCGGCCGCTTCGCCACCTCCGACCTGAACGATCTCTACCGCCGTGTCATCAATCGCAACAACCGCTTGCGGAACCTGATGCAGCTGAAGACGCCCGACGTCATCATCAACAACGAGAAGCGCATGCTTCAGGAGTCTGTTGACGCGCTCTTCGACAACGGCCGCCACGGCCGCCCCGTCACCGGCGCCGGCAACCGCCCCCTCAAGTCGCTTTCCGACATGCTCAAGGGTAAGCAGGGTCGCTTCCGCCAAAACCTCCTTGGCAAGCGCGTGGACTACTCCGGCCGCTCCGTGATCGTCATCGGCCCCGAGCTCAAGCTCAGCCAGTGCGGTCTGCCCAAGAAGATGGCGCTCGTCCTCTTCGAGCCCTTCATCATCCGCCGCCTCAAGGAACTCGGCTTCGTGCACACCGTGCGCGGCGCCCGCAAGATGATCGAGAAGAAGTCCCCCGAGGTCTGGGACATCCTCGAGGAAGTCACCAAGGGTCACCCGGTTCTCCTGAACCGCGCCCCGACGCTCCACCGTCTCTCGATCCAGGCTTTCGAGCCCGTGCTCATCGAGGGCGAGGCCATCCGCGTCCACCCGCTCGTCTGCACCGCCTACAACGCCGACTTCGACGGCGACCAGATGGCCGTGCACGTCCCGCTCTCCCTCGAGGCCGTGATGGAGTGCAAGCTCCTCATGATGGCGACGAACAACATCTTCTCGCCTTCCTCTGGTAAGCCGATTCTGACGCCCTCGCAGGACATCGTCCTCGGCGCCTACTACCTGACGATCGAGCCCCGCAAGAAGCCCGCCGCCGACCAGCGTATCCCGCTGCTTTCCGGCCTCTCCGAAGTGCTCTTCGCCAAGGCCGACGGCGCTCTGAAGGTCCACGACTGGGTCGAGGTTCCCAACCCCGATTTCGGCAAGGACACCGTCTACGGCAACAAGGAGAAGCGCACCGTTCGCACCACGGTCGGTCGCGTGATCTTCAACCAGATCTGGCCCGCCGGCGTCGGCTTCGTTAACTTCCCCGTGCCGAAGGGCAAGCTGGGCGACCTCATTCTCAACACCACCAAGGTCACCACCGACACCGTGGTCGTCGAGACCCTGGACAAGCTCAAGGACCTCGGTTTCCAGACCGCCTTCCAAGCCGGCATCTCGATCGGCATCGACGACATGATCATCCCCGATTCCAAGAAGGACATCGTGAAGGATGCGCGTGCCAAGATCGCCGAGGTCGAGGGCCAGTTCTCCAAGGGTATCATCACCGACGGCGAGCGCTACAACAAGGTCGTCGATATCTGGACCGGCGTCACCGACAAGATCGCCAAGGAGGTGTTCGCCAAGCTCGAGAACAACGACGGCAAGAACGAGCCCAATCCTGTCTTCGTCATGATGGACTCCGGCGCGCGTGGTAACAAGCAGCAGGTCCGCCAGCTGTGCGGCGCCCGCGGCCTGATGGCCAAGCCCTCCGGCGAAATCATCGAACGCCCCATCCTCTCGTCCTTCCGCGAGGGCCTCACGGTTCTCGAATACTTCATCTCGACCCACGGCGCCCGTAAGGGTCTGGCGGATACGGCCCTCAAGACGGCCGACGCCGGCTACCTCACGCGCAAGCTGTGCGACGTCGCCATGGATGTCGTCATCGCCGAGGAGGACTCCGGCGCCCGCGACGGCATCTGGAAGAAGGCTATCATCGAGGGCGACGACGAGATCGTTTCGCTCCGCGACCGCATCGTCGGCCGCTTCAGCTCCGACGACGTGCCCAACCCGCTCAACCCCTCCGAGATCGTTGTCGGTTCCGGCGAGCTGATCACCGAGGAGATCGCCAGCCGGATCGACGAGGTCGGCATCGAGCGCATCAAGATCATGTCGCCGCTCAGCTCGACCAGCCCCCTCGGCATCGACGCCAAATGCTACGGCATCAATCCCGCGACCAACAAGGTCGCGAAGGTCGGCGACTCCGTCGGCATCATCGCCGCCCAGTCGATCGGCGAACCCGGCACGCAGCTCACGATGCGCACCTTCCACATCGGCGGCGTCGCCTCCGGCGGTTTCAAGACCCCCGAGATCCGCGTCCGCTCCGGCGGCAAGGTCAAGTATCGAGGCCTTCGTCTCGTGGAAACGGCCGACGGCGCGGCCATCGTGCTCAACAAGACCGGCAGTATCCAAATTTTGGATGCCGAGGAGCGCGAGCTCGAGACCTACAACATCGTTGTCGGCTCCTTCCTGCACGTTGCCGACGGCGAGCCGATCAAGAAGGGCGACGTGCTCGCGCAGTGGGATCCCTACAACGTGCCCGTGCTCTCCGAAAAGGGCGGCACCCTCGCCTTCAAGGACATGATCCCCGGCGTCACGGTTAAGCGCGAGCTCGATGAGGCCACCGGCCGCATCGCGATCGTGGTCATCGAGCACAAGGAGGACCTCAATCCCCAGATCGAGATCCGTGATGGCTCGAACAAGCCCACCGCCGCCTACTCCATCCCGGTCGGCGCCCAGATCGTCGTTAACGAAAACGACGAGATCCAGCCCGGAGCCCTCCTCGCCAAGACGCCTCGCCAGGCGTCCAAGACCAAGGACATCACCGGTGGTCTCCCCCGCGTCGCCGAGCTCTTCGAGGCTCGCCGTCCGAAAGACGCCGCCGAGATGGCCCGCATCGAGGGCGTCGTATCCTTCGAGGGAACCCTCCGCGGCAAGCGCAAGCTCGTCGTCCGCAACCCCGACACCGCTCAGGAAGAGGAGCACCTCATTCCCGCCGGCAAGCACATCATCGTCCAGCCGGGCGACCTCGTGCACAAGGGCCAGCACCTTACCGAAGGTTCCGCAGATCCGCACGAGATCCTCGAGATCCTTGGGCCGGCGGCGCTTTACGAGTTCCTCATCGGCCAGGTTCAGGAGGTTTACCGCCTGCAGGGCGTGACGATCAACGACAAGCACATCGAGATCATCATCCGCCAGATGCTCCGCAAGGTTCGTATCACCGATCCAGGTGACAGCGAATACTTCTGGGGCGAGCAGGTGGACCGCAACGCGTTCCTCGCCGAGAATCGCCGCATCGAAGAGGCGGGTGGCAAGCCCGCCGAGGCCGAGCCCATTCTCTTGGGCATCACCAAGGCCTCCCTCGAGACCGAGAGCTTCATCTCGGCCGCAAGCTTCCAGGAGACGACTCGCGTTCTGACTGACGCCTCGACGCTTGGCAAAATCGACAATCTGCGTGGCTTCAAGGAGAACGTCATCATGGGTCATCTCATCCCCGCCGGCACCGGTCTCCCGACTTACAAGAAGGTTAAGATCAGCCTTCCCTTCGGCGCCGACGCCGAAGAGCTCGTGTCTTCCGCTCCGACTGCCGAAGAGGCTGCGAGCTAATTCCTGGCCTTCGTGTTAGCACTTCAGCCGCCCGGTTTACAGCCGGGCGGCTTTTTTGTGTCTCCGCCGTGCGGAGTTCGGGATTTGCACGTGTTCGTGCGTCAAGCCGGGGGCGTTCACTCGAATAATTGCGCCGAAAAAGTGCTTGCACCTATCGGTCCGCTTTGCGTTTATAAGTGTCCTCCCGCCAAAATCCACCTTGAGCCTAGCTCGGTGGGTTTAAACACCCGACCCCGCCCGGTCGGGTGTTTTTTTGTCCACACATCACGAATCAAGATGATGACGGAGATGTTGCGACCTAAGGCGCTTGCGCGATGTAGTTGAATAATCACTACGCGTCTGCCCGTTATTTGGGAACTTCGCGCTTGCAGCGGGGTGGGGGAGACTGTCTTGCTGCCTGTTCCACCGAAACTTCCCGTCGGCCCACTCACCCGACTGCAGTATCGGAACCTCCTTTTCCGTCGCACGAACGGCCATCTGCCGCACTCGGGCGGCGTGCCTTTTTTGCGATTCTCGGAAATTTCGCTTGCCGCGGTTTTCCCGGAATCGCAGCTTCGTCGTCTTTTCCCTATTTCTCAGCGTTTCTAAACCCTCGTCATGCCTACCATCAACCAACTCGTGCGCAAAGGCCGTCGCAAGGTCAGCGCGAAGTCCAAGTCTCCCGCCCTGGACAACAATCCCTTCCGTCGCGGCGTTTGCGTGCAGGTCATGACCCGCACCCCCAAGAAGCCGAACTCCGCTATCCGCAAGGTCGCCAAGGTCCGTCTGACCAATGGAAACGAGGTCATCTCTTACATTCCTGACGAAGGCCATAACCTCCAGGAGCACTCCATCGTCCTCGTTCGTGGTGGTCGCGTGAAGGATCTCCCCGGCGTGCGTTATCACATCGTTCGCGGCACCCTTGACGCCACTGGCGTCGAAAAACGTCGTCGTTCCCGTTCCAAGTATGGCGTGAAGCGTCCGAAGGCCGCCGCCGCCAAGAAGTAAGCCCGCCCGCAACCGCAGCCCTCAGCACCTTACCGCACCATGTCACGTCGCCATCGCGCTACCAAGCGTCAGAGCACTCCGGATTCCCGTTACAACAGCGCCCTCGTTGCCCACCTCGTCAACGTGGTGATGCAGTCCGGCAAGAAGAACCTCGCCGAGCGTATCGTTTACGGCGCCTTCGAGAAGGTTTCCGAAAAGCTCCAGAAGGGGGATCCTGTTGATCTCCTCATTGGTGCGCTCGAGAACGCCCGTCCCCGTCTTGAGGTGAAGAGCCGCCGCGTCGGTGGCGCCACCTATCAGGTTCCGGTCGAAATTTCCTACGAGCGCCAGGAGTCTCTGGCTCTTCGCTGGATCGTTACCGCCGCCGGCGGCCGCAAGGGCCAGCCGATGAAGGAGGCCCTCGCCGCCGAGCTCGTCGACGCCTACAACAACACCGGCACTGTGGTGAAGAAGAAGGAAGACACCCACAAGATGGCCCAGGCCAATCGTGCCTTCGCCCATCTCCGCTGGTAAGTCGTCAGCATCCGTTCCGCACCCGCCGCCCTCGATTTCATAGGCAACATGTCCGCCGCTCCCCAGATTACCATCGTCACCGACAAGGCGAAGATCTCGCCCGCCAACTCCAAGGATCGTCCCTTCCCCTTGGAGTGGACGCGCAACATCGGCATCGCCGCGCACATCGACGCCGGCAAGACCACCACTTCGGAGCGCATCCTCTTCTATTCCGGCGCCGTCCACAAGATGGGCGAGGTGCATGAGGGCACCGCCGTGACCGACTGGATGGAGCAGGAGCGCGAGCGCGGCATCACCATCACCGCCGCCGCCATTTCCTGCGCTTGGAACGCGTCCTGCGGTCCGTGGAAGGGAATCAAGCAGCGTATCAACATCATCGATACGCCCGGACACGTCGACTTCACCGCCGAGGTCGAGCGCTCCATGCGCGTTCTCGACGGCGCCGTCGCCGTTTTCTGCGCCGTCGCCGGCGTCCAGCCCCAGTCCGAGACCGTCTGGCGTCAGGCCAACAAATACGGCGTGCCGCGCGTCGCGTTCATCAACAAGATGGACCGCACCGGTGCCAATTTCTTCCGCGCCATCGACGAGATGCGCGAGAAGCTGAAGGCCAACGCCCACGCCCTCTTCCTGCCCATCGGCAACGAGGAGAACTTCAGCGGCGTCGTCGATCTCGTTCAAGAGGTCGCCTACATGTTCGAAGATCCGCTCAACATGGATCTCGAGCCGAAACTCCATCCGATCCCCTCGGATCTGGTCGCCAAGACCAAGGAATATCGTGAGAAGCTGATCGAGGCCGTTTCCGACTTTGATGACGCGCTCGCCGAGAAATATCTTGGTGGCGAGACCATCACCCCCGCCGAACTGATGATCGCGGTCCGCAAGGCGACCGTCTCCATGAAGTTCACCGGCGTGATCCCCGGCTCCGCTTTCAAGAAGAAGGGTGTTCAGCGCCTCCTCGATTGCGTGGTCAACTACCTCCCGAACCCGCTCGATCTGCCCCCGATGATGGGTCAAAACAGCGATGGCGAGAGCGTCGGTGTGACGCCTGATGACAAGGCCAAGCTGGCCGGTCTCGCCTTCAAGCTTTGGACCGATCCCTTTGTCGGCAAACTCGTGTTCTTCCGCGTCTATACCGGAGCTCTTCACAAGGGCACCGCCGTCTATAATCCCCGCACCCGCCGCACCGAGCGCGTTTCTCGTCTCGTGTTGATGCGCGCCATGGACCGCGAGGAGATCGACATCGCCTACTCCGGCGACATCTGCGCGATGGTCGGCGTCAAGGATGTGATCACCGGCGATACCCTCAGCCACGAGGACGCCGATATCCGTCTCGAGCCCCCGTCCTTCCCCGAGCCCGTCATCGCGATGTCGATCGAGCCGAACTCGAAGGCTGACCAAGAGAAGCTCGGCACCGCCCTCCAGCGTCTCGTGGCCGAGGATCCGACCCTCCGCGTCAAGACAGACCAAGACACCGGCCAGACGATTCTCGCGGGCATGGGCGAGCTCCACCTCGAGATCATCGTCGACCGTATGAAGCGCGAGTTCAAGGTCGAGGCCACCTCCGGCAAGCCCCAGATCGCCTACCGCGAGACGATCACCATCGCCGCCGACGGCGAGGGCAAGTTTGTCCGCCAATCTGGTGGTAAGGGCCAATACGGTCACGTCGTCTGCTCGATCGAGCCGAACGAAAAGGGCAAGGGCGTCGAAGTCGTCAACGAGACCGTTGGCGGTTCCATTCCGAAGGAGTTCATCAAGCCCTCCACCGACGGTATCATGGAAGCGGCCAACAACGGCGTCGTCGCCGGCTACCCTGTCGTGGACGTCATCGTCCGCATCAAGGACGGTTCCTTCCACGAGGTCGACTCCTCCGAAATGGCGTTCAAGATGGCTGGCATCTTCGCGTTCAAGGACGCGATGAAGAACGCCAAGCCCATCCTCCTCGAGCCCATCATGGGCGTCGAGGTGACCACCCCCGAAGAGTATCAGGGCGACCTCATCGGCGACATCAATCGCCGTCGCGGCACCATCCAGGGCATGGAGAACAAGAACGGCGCCTGCATCATCACCTCCGCCGTTCCGCTCGAGAATCTTTTCGGCTACGTGACGGACATCCGCTCGCTCTCCAAGGGCCGCGCTTCCGCCTCGATTACGCCTTCCCACTTCGAGCAGGTTCCCAACCAGCTCCTCGCCAAGATCGTGGAGACCTCCTCCAAGGCTCCCGCTCGCACGTAAACCTTCGTTCTTTTTCCGCCATGAAAGGCCAAAAAATCCGCATTCGTCTCAAGGGTTTCGACTATCGCGTCATCGACCAGTCGGCCCTCGAGATCGTCGAGACCGCCAAGCGCTCCGGCGCCCGTGTCTCCGGTCCCGTTCCGCTCCCGACCAAGATCGAGAAGCTGACCGTCAACCGCTCCCCGCACGTGGACAAGAAGTCCATGGAGCAGTTCGAGAGCCGCACTCACAAGCGCCTCATCGACATCATCGAGCCCACCGCCCAGACCGTGGACGAGCTGAAGAAGCTCAATCTCCCGTCCGGCGTGGACATCACCATCACCGTGTAAGTATCCGCTCGCCGAATACAGCACGACCAGCCCCTTTCAGTCCGACAGTTTAGCGGCCTTCCGGCGCCTTCGCCGGAATCGCTAATGTAGGTCTAACGAAACGGAAACCCTCCACCTACCGCTTAGCCATGATCAACACCCTTATCGGTAAAAAGATCGGCATGACGCAGGTCTACGACGCCCAAAACGTCCTGGTCCCCGTCACCGTCGTCGAAGCCGGACCCAACTCCGTGGTCCAGGTCAAGACCGTCGAAACCGACGGCTACAACGCCGTCCAGCTCGGCTTCTCCGCCCAGAAGGCGAAGAATGCCTCCAAGGCCGAACTCAACCACGCCAAGAAGGCGGGTCTCGAGTCCGCCCCCCGCGTCCTCAGCGAGGTTCGCCTCGCCGACAAGCCCGCTCAAAAAGCCGGCGACGTCGTCACCGTCGAGTCCTTCAAGGAAGGCCAGCTCGTCGACGTGATCGGCATCACCAAGGGCAAGGGCTTCATGGGCGTCGTGCGCCGCTTCCGCGTCGCCGGCGGCCCTGCCTCCCACGGCTCCATGTTCCATCGCCGCATCGGCTCCATCGGCATGCGTCAAACGCCCGGCCGCTCGTGGAAGAACCAAGCCATGCCCGGTCACATGGGCCAGGTTCGTCGCACCCTTCAAAACCTTCAGGTCGTGAAGATCGTCGCCGACAAGAACCTCATCCTCGTGAAAGGCGCCATCCCCGGCGCGAACGGCGACGACGTCATCGTCCGCACCGCCATCAAGGGCCAGCCCAAGAAGGCCTGATAAAGGAGACCGCCATCCATGAAACTCAAAGTTTACAGCACCGACGGTAAAACCTCCCGTGAGCAGGACTTCGTTCTGCCTGTGTTCGAGGGTGACAAGGGCGTTCAGGCCCTGAAGGAAGTCATCGTCGCCATCAACGCCAACGCCCGTCTCGGCACCCACTCCACGAAGACCCGTGGCGAGGTTTCCGGCGGCGGCAAGAAACCCTGGCGCCAGAAGGGCACCGGTCGCGCCCGCGCCGGCTCCATCCGCTCCCCCTTGTGGGTCGGCGGTGGTGTCGTCTTCGGTCCCAAGCCCCGCGATTACTCCAAGAAGATCAACGCCCAGGTGAAGGCCCTCGCCTTCTCGCGCGCTCTCTTTGACCGCGCCGCCGCCGGTGAGATCGATGTGATCGAGGCTTGGAGCGTTTCCCAGCCCAAGACAAAGCTCTTCAACGAGGTGGTCGGCCGCATCGCCCCCGAAGGCAAGATCCTCGTCGTCGACGAGACCTTCGAGAAGAACGCCGCCCTCGCTGCCCGCAACATTGAGCGCGTCTCCCTCCAGGAAGCCGCCAAACTCAACGCCAAGGATCTCGCCCAATACAAGCGGATCATCGTCTCCACCAAGGGCCTCGAGAAGATCATCGCCCGCGTCAACGGAGGTAAGAACTAATGAACGCCCTCGCCGTCCTCAAACAAGTCCGCCTCACCGAGAAGGCTTCCCAGCTTTCCGCCGACCTCGGCCAATACACCTTCGAGGTCGCCCCGAAGGCCACCAAGCATCAGATCGCCGCCGCCGTCGAAAAGACCTTCAAGGTCAGCGTCGTTCGCGTGAATACCCAGACGATCAAGGGCAAGCCCAAGCGCACCCGCGCCGGCCGTCCCACGACCACCTCCAAGATCAAGAAGGCCCTCGTGACCCTCAAGGCCGGCGACAAGATCGAGCTCGTCTGAGCCTGATCCCCGCCACCACCCAAGGAACCACCCAACATGGCTCTCAAATCCTTCCGTCCTCTCACTCCTTCCCAGCGCTTCACTGTGCTGAACCAGGATACGACGCTCTCCGACAAGCGCCCCGAGCGGTCCCTGACCTACTCGCAGGCCAAGTCCGGCGGCCGTAACAACAACGGCCGTATCACCACCCGCCGTCGCGGCGGCGGCCATAAGCGCCTCCATCGCATCGTTGATTTCAAGCGCTCCATCCTTGACGTGCCCGCCACCGTGCAGGCCATCGAGTATGATCCCAACCGCTCCGCCCGTCTCGCCCTCATCGTCTACAAGACCGGCGAAAAGGCTTACATCGTCGCTGCCAACGGCCTGAAGATCGGCGATACCATCGTTACCTCCAACAAGGCGACGACGAACGATTTCCTCGTGGGTAACAACTTCCCCCTCGAGATCATCCCTCCTGCGACCAAGCTCCACTGCGTCGAGCTCATCCCGGGCCGCGGCGCCCAGCTCGGCCGCACCGCCGGCACCTCCATTGAGCTCGTCGCCGTCGAAAACGGCGCCGCCCAGCTCAAGATGCCCTCGGGCGAGATCCGTCTCGTTAACCCGAAGTGCCGCGCCACCATCGGCGAAGTCGGCAACGGCGATCACATGAACCGCTCGCTCGGCAAGGCCGGCCGCAACCGCTGGCTCGGCAAACGCCCCCGCCAGCGCGGTATCTCGATGAACCCGGTCGATCACCCCAACGGCGGTGGTCAGGGCAAGTCCAAGGGTGGTGGCGGTCGCCAGCACCTCGTGTCGCCTTGGGGCCAGCTCGCGAAGGGCTTCCCCACCCGCAAGCGTTCGAAGCCCTCGAACAGCCAGATCCTCGTTCGCCACAACGGCCGCAAGCCGCGCGGCAAGAAGTAACCTTACCGCCCAACCACCATGGCCCGTTCCATCAAAAAAGGCTTCTTCGTCGATTACCACCTTCTCGAGAAGATCGAGAAGGCCGTCGCCACCAAGAACAAGAAGCCCATCCAAACCTGGTCCCGCCGCTCGACCATCACGCCCGACTTCATCGGTCACACCTTCAACGTCCACAACGGAAAGGCCTTCGTCGCCGTTTACGTCACGGACAACATGGTTGGCCACAAGCTCGGCGAGTTCTCCCCGACCCGCGTCTTCAAGGCGCACGGTGGCATGACCCGCAAGGAGATCTGAGTTAGCGGCGCTTGCCGCCGACCCCGACGATGTTCTTTTCCGCAAACCGTCTTTTCAGTTTCGCAGTCGCGCTTTCGGGCGCCGGCTCGCTCTCTGCGGCGGTTTCGGTCGAGCGCTCGGTGGGTTCGGCCCGCATCACCCGCGTGGCAAGCACGCCCGCCACGGACCTCGTTCTTATCGACGCAGGTTACGAGGCGGGCTTGCGCCAAGGCATGGTATGCGTCGCCAGCCGCAACGGCGAAAAACTGGGGGAACTTCTCCTCGTCGATCTTCGATCCCGCGTCGCGAGCGCACTTATTCTTGATCTCAAGTCCGGCCATGGTTTCCAATCTGGAGACTCTGTCGCCGTAAAAACCGTTTCATCCAAAAAGTAATCACACACCACAAAGGGCAGGGCAGGGGAGAGATCCCCGGCTGCTGTCGCCCCTAAAAAGGAATCTCATACCATGGAAGTCAAAGCCATCACCCGCAACGCTCGCATGTCCCCTAAGAAGGTCCGCGAGGTTGTCCGCACCATCACCGGTCGCCCCGCCACCGAGGCCTCCGAGTATCTCGCGCTCATTCCGCGCAAGAGCGCCCAGCTCATCAACAAGACGCTCAAGAGCGCCATCGCGAACGCCGAGAACAACAACAACCTCTCGTCCGACACGCTGGTCGTTAAGACCGCATATGTCGACCAAGGCCCCGTTCTCAAGCGCTTCAAGGCCGCCGCTCGCGGCACCGCCGCCCCCCGCCGCAAGAAGATGAGCCACATCACCGTCGTTCTTTCCGACGGTTCTGCCGCCTAAACCTAGACCTGACTTACACACCATGGGCCAGAAAACCAATCCCACCGGCTTCCGTCTCGCCGTCCGCCGCAACTGGCAGTCCCGCTGGTATGCCAGCAAGAAGGACTTCGCCAAGCTCCTCCACGAAGACCAGATCATCCGCGAAAAGCTGATGGAGAAGCTCAAGGCCGCTTCCGTGCCGAAGATTTTCATCGAGCGCGCCTCCAACCGCGTTCGCGTCAAGATCTACACCGCTCGTCCCGGCATCGTCATCGGACGCAAGGGCGCCGAGGTCGAGGTCATCAAGGCGGAGCTCGCCAAACTTACCGGCAAGGATGTCCTTCTCGACATCCAAGAGATTAAGAAGCCCGAGATCGAGGCCGGCCTCGTCGCAGAGAACGTGGCTCTCCAACTCGAGCGCCGCATCGCTTTCCGCCGCGCCATGAAGAAGGCCGTCGAGACCGCCATGAGCCTCGGTGCCGAAGGCATCCGTATCCAGTGCTCGGGTCGCCTCGGTGGCGCAGACATCGCTCGCCGCGAATGGCAGCGCAAGGGCCGCGTGCCCCTCCACACCCTCCGCGAGAACATCGACTACGGTTTCTTCGAGGCCCAAACCGTTTACGGCAAGATCGGCGTCAAGTGCTGGATCTGCAAGAAGGACGAGCCCGCCGCCTAAGGCTCTCGTTCGGAATCCAACACCACCCATCTAAAATCAGGAGAAACCTACAATGGCTCTCGCTCCCGCCCGCACCAAATTCCGCAAGTCCCAGAAGGGCTCCCTCGCTGGCAATGCCAAGCGCGGCAACACCCTCGCCTTCGGCGAATTCGGCCTCCAATCCCTCACCCGCGGCCCCATGACCGGCCGCCAGATCGAGGCCGCCCGCGTCACCATCAGCCGCCACCTTAAGCGCAAGGGCAAGCTCTGGATCCGCGTGTTCCCCCACAAGCCCGTCACCAAGAAGCCCGCCGAAGTCCGAATGGGCTCCGGTAAGGGCGGCGTCGAATACTACGTCGCCCAGATCAAACCCGGCGCGGTTCTTTTCGAACTCGCCGGCGTCCCCGCCACCATCGCCAAGGAGGCCTTCCGCCTCGCCGACGCGAAGCTGCCCTTCAAGTGCCGCTTCATCGTTCGCGAGGGCGCCGCCGCCTAACCCGCAACCCGGAGAACCTTTAAATGAAAGCCAAGGAAGTCCGCGACCTTTCCGTCGCCGAGATCAACGTCAAACTCAACGAGACCCGCGAGAAGCTTCTCGGCCTCCGCCTGCGCAAGCAGACCGGCCAGGTTGAAAAGACCCACGAGCTCCGCTCCCTCCGCAAGGACATCGCCCGCCTCGAGACCATCAAGACCGAGAAAGCCAAGAAGGCCGCCTGAGCGCGCGCCGTATCCGAGGAATAAATACAATGTCCACCGAACGCAATTCCCGCAAGACCCTGATCGGTTTCGTCACCAGTCGCTCCGGCGACAAGTCGATCAAGGTCACCGTGCCCTTCAAGGTTCCGCATCCGCGCTACCAGAAGGTCATCAACCGCAAGACCGTCGTGCACGTCCACGACGAGAAGAACGAGACCCACCTCGGCGACAAGGTCGAGATCATGGAGACCCGCCCCATCAGCCGCCTCAAGCGCTGGCGCGTCATCAACGTGATCGAGCGCGCCGTCACCGCCGACTCAGCCGCCGTTTCCGAGAAGGATGTCGCCGCCGCCATCAAGGCCTAACCCTCCACCGGAGAAACCCAGACAATGATCCAACTCCGCTCCATTCTCGAAGTCGCTGACAACACGGGCGCCCGCAAGGCCGCCATGATCAGCAAGAAGGGCCAGAACACCGATACCGCCGCCGTCGGCGATATCATCACCGTCCACATCAAGGACTCCGGCACCGACGCCACCGTCAAGAAGGGCGAGGTCGCCAAGGCCGTCGTCGTCCGCACCAAGGCCCCGGTCCGTCGCGCCGATGGTTCCTACCTTCGTTTCGACTCCAACGCCATCGTCATCATCGGTGCCGACGGCAATCCCAAGGGCACCCGTATCTTCGGCCCTGTCGCCCGCGAGCTGCGCGCGAAGAACTTCATGAAGATCATCTCCCTCGCTCCGGAGGTCCTCTAACATGTCCGCCACCTTTCATATCAAACGCAACGACGAGGTCGTTGTCATCGCCGGTTCCCACAAGGGTAAGTCCGGCAAGGTTCTTGAGATCCTCGCCGCCAAAGAACGCGTTCGCGTCGAAGGCGTCGGCATGATCAAGCGCCACCTCAAAAAGTCCCAGGAGAACCCGAACGGCGCCATCGTAGAACGCGAAGGCACCATCCATGTCTCCAATCTTCAGCTCAAGAGCCGCTTCGACGCTTCCAAGAAGCGCGCTGCGGCCAAGAAGGCCTGAGATAGACAAATAAGTTCTTGCGCGGGGCGGGGTGCTCTTCTGTAACCTCGCCCCTTTTCGTCCCTCCATACTCCCTTCACAATCAAACACTCAAGGTCGTCGGGTCGGCAATCCGGCGGTTAAACCATCCAAATGAGCACCAAAAACGTCCCTTTCTTTAAGCAACATTACGTCGAGCAGATCGTGCCCGCCCTCATCAAGAGCCGCGGCTACAAGAACAAGCACGAGGTTCCGAAGTTCACCAAGGTTTCCCTCAACGTCGGTATCGACGCCGAGGCCGACAAGAACCAGATCGCCGACATCCAGCGCGATCTCTCTGCCATCGCCGGCCAAAAGGCCATCTTGGCGAAGTCCAAGAAGGCCATCTCGAATTTCAAGTTGCGCCAAGGTCAGGTCGTGGGCGCTCACGTCACCCTCCGTGGCGACGCGATGTGGGAGTTCCTCTATCGTCTCATCGCCATCGCCCTGCCCACCATCCGCGACTTCCGCGGCGTCCACTCCAAGCTCGACGGCCAGGGTAACTACGCCCTCGGCGTCACCGATTTCACCATCTTTCCGGAGATCAACGTGGAGAGCGTGAAGAAGTCCATGGGTCTCGACATCAACATCGTGACCACCGCTTCGAACGACGACGAAGGTCGCGAACTCCTGAAGCTCCTCGGCATGCCTTTCCGCCGCACCGAGCAGCAGATCGCCGCCGACGCCGCCAAGAACAAGGCCGCCTAATTTAACCGACTCCCGTCATGCCCAAGACCTCCGCCATCAACCGCAACGAGAAGCGCAAGGCTCTCGTCGAGAAGTTCGCCGCCAAGCGCGCCGAGCTCAAGGCCAAGCTCATCAATCCCGCCACCACCGACGAGGAATTCTTCGCCGCCAACAAGGCGCTGCAGAAGCTTCCGAAAAATTCGTCCCCGATTCGCGTCCGCAATCGTTGCAGCCTCTCCGGCCGCCCGCGCGCCTTTATCCGCAAATTTGGCGTGTCCCGCATCACGTTCCGCGAGCTTGCCCTCAACGGCAAGATCCCCGGCGTGACCAAGTCTTCTTGGTAAGCGGTTTCTGAATACATTTTTGGCCCCCGGGGGTTAGCGTGTCGCAAGATGCGCCGGATATGACCCGCGGGGCCCGATAAACCACTAACATCCACCCAACATGACCGATCCCGTCAGCGATTTCCTGACCCGCCTTCGCAATGCGTCGCGCGCCGGCCAGGCCGAGTGCGTCGCGCCGCACTCCAAACTCAAGGAAAGCTTCGCGCTTATCCTCAAAAACGAAGGCTACGTCTCCGACGTGGGCACCGGAACCGACTCCAACGGTCACAAGACCGTCGTCGTGAAGCTGAAGTTCGTCGATGGCCAGCCCGCCTTCACGAACCTCTCCCGCGTTTCGACGCCCGGCCGCCGTCTCTATGTCGGCTACACCGAGATCCCCCGTGTCCTCAATGGTCTCGGCATCTCCATCCTCTCGACCTCCAAGGGTCTGAAGACGAATAAGCAGGCCCGCACCGAGAAGCTCGGCGGCGAGCTCATCGCCAACGTCTGGTAAGCCAAAGGAGCCACCACAATGTCACGCGTAGGCAAAGTTCCCGTTTCCATCCCCGCCAAGGTCAAGGTCGACGTCAAGGACACCACCGTCTCGGTCGAAGGTCCCAAGGGCAAGGTCTCCCGCACCTTCGCTCCCGTTGTCGCCATCGCCGTCGCCGATTCCAAGGTGACCGTGAAGCCCACCGACGAGTCTCGTTTCTCTCGCGCCATGTATGGCACCGCCCGCTCCATCATCGCTGGAATGGTCAAAGGTGTCACCGATGGTTACAAGAAGGACCTTGAGATCCAAGGCGTCGGCTTCAAGGCCGCCCTCAAGGGCAAGCAGCTCGATCTCGCTCTCGGCTACTCCCACCCCATCCTTTTCGACATTCCTGAGGGGATCAAAATCAATGTCGTCGAAGGCACCAAGCTTAGCGTCGAAGGCTGCGACAAGCAGCTCGTCGGAATGGTGACCTCCCAGATCCGCTCCTTCTATCCGCCCGAGCCTTACAAGGGCAAGGGTGTGCGCATCGTCGGCGAGCGCGTCCGTCGCAAGGAAGGCAAGACCGTCGCCTAATGGTGATCGTCCCCTTCGAAACCACAACCCATCTCAAGGCCGCTTAAGCCATGAACACCATTCGCAAAGCCGATCTTCTCCAGAAGCGCCGTTGGCGCATTCGCAAGAAGGTCTTCGGCACCTCCGCCCGTCCCCGCCTCGCCGTCAAATTCTCGACGAAGCACATCTACGCCCAAGCCATCAACGACGAGGCCGGCACCACGCTTGCCTTCCTCGGCACCCTCGACGCCGACCTGCGCAAGCAGAAGCTCGCGGCAAACCTCGCCGGCGCCAAGGCGCTTGGCGAAGCCTTTGCCGCCAAGGCCAAGGCCGCCGGCATCGAGTCCGTGGTCTTCGACCGTTCCGGCGCCCGCTACCACGGCAAGGTCAAGGCCTTCGCCGAAGCCGCCCGCGCCGGCGGCCTGGTCTTCTAATCCATTTAAAAATGAGCAATTCTGATTCCCCCGCTCCCGCAGCCCAGACTCCCGCTCCCGCGGCTGTCGAGACCCAGGCTCCCGCTCCCGCTCGCGCCCCCCGTGGTCCCCGTGGCCAAGGCGGTCCGAACCGTGGCCCCCGCCGCGACAACCGCGACCAGCAGCAGGATGACTCCGGCCTTTTCGAAAAGGTCGTTTTCATCAATCGTTGCGCCAAGGTCGTTAAGGGCGGTCGTCGTTTTTCCTTCGCCGCCATCGCCGTTGTTGGCGATCGCGCCGGCAAGATTGGCGTCGGTTATGGTCGCGCCAACGAAGTTCCCGACGCGATCAAGAAGTCGACCGAGGGCGCCAAGAAGCACATGTTCTCGGTGAAGCTCAAAGGCGACACCATCCCGCACGAGGTGTTTGGCACCTATGACGGCGGCAAGGTTCTCCTTCGCCCCGCCACCACGGGCACCGGTCTCATCGCCGGTGGCGCCGTTCGTGCCGTGCTCGAGGCCGCCGGCGTGAAGAACGTCCTCACCAAGTCGATGGGTTCCTCGAACCACATCGCCGTGGTGCATGCGACCATCGAAGCGCTTCTTCAGCTCAAGACCGCCGAGGACTACGCCAAGGCTCGCGCCTAAGCGTTCCTGCTTCTTAGGCAATTAATCCGAGTCCCGCGTGGCCCTTGATCAGGTCGCGCGGGGCGCAATACACCAGGAAACCATTATGAAACTCCACGAACTCAAGAACGTCGAAGGCGCCGTGCATCGCAAGAAGCGCGTCGGTTGCGGCGAAGGCGGCGGCCACGGCAAGACCTCCGGTCGCGGCGGCAAAGGCCAGACCGCTCGCTCGGGTGGCTCCATCCGCCCCGGCTTCGAAGGCGGCCAGATGCCTCTCTACCGTAAGCTGCCCCATCGCGGCTTCAATAACTACAACTTCCGCGTCGAGTTCCCTGTGATCAACGTCGGCGATCTCGCGTCCCTCGACGCCAGTGTCACCGAGGTTAATGCCGAGGTTCTCGCCAACGCCGGTCTCATCCGTGGCGGCTCCGCTTCGGTTAAGATTCTCGGCACCGGCGAGATCACCCGCGCGCTCAAGGTCACGGCCTCGAAATTCTCCGAATCGGCCAAGGCCAAGATCGAGAAGGCCGGTGGTCAGGCCATCGTCGCCTAAACGCGTCGCCTCCATGTCGCGAACCGGTCACGCCGCCGTGACATGATCTACCTCTGGGCGGGTGCGCGTTTAACGTGCCCCCGCCCTTTTTCCGTTTTTCTGTCCGTTCCCCTTTTTTTAACGTGTTTTCCGCCTTCACCAACTCACTGAAGATCCCCGAGCTCCGCTCCCGCATCTTCTACACCCTCGCGCTCCTTTTCGTGGCCCGCGTCGGCGCGCATATTCCGCTGCCTGGTCTCGATCCCCAGCCTCTTCAGGACTTTTTCAAGGCCAACGTCGGAGGCACGAGCGGTGCGGTGGTGGGCCTCTATAACATGTTTACCGGCGGTGCGCTTTTGAAAGGCGCCGTTTTCGCGCTCGGCATCATGCCCTACATCAGCGCGTCCATTATTTTCCAGCTCATGAGCGCCGTGGTGCCCGCGCTCAGCCGATTGCAGCAAGAAGGCGATGTTGGTCGCCAGAAGCTCACGCAATACACCCGTTACGCCACGGTATTGATCTGCTTGATTCAGGGCGCGCTCCTCATTCTGACCCTTGAGAATCCTGGGCGCCTTTTCCAGGGTTACGATGTCAACACCTACGGCAGCATCGTCGTTGCCGGCCACACGTCTTTCCTGCTTACCTCGATGATTTTCCTGACCGCCGGCACCATGGTGCTCATGTGGCTCGGCGAGCAGATTACCGCGCGCGGCATCGGCAATGGCGTCTCTCTCCTCATCACCGTCGGCATTTTGGCTGATATTCCCGGCGCCGCCGCCGCCCTCTGGCAGCTCGTGAACGCCCCCGTCGGCGTCAAGGCCATCGGAGCTCCCCAGCTCGTGGTGATGTTGATTCTCTTCGTTCTGGTTACGATGGGCCTCATCGCCGTCGTGCAAGGCCAGCGCAAGATCCCCGTCCAATACGCCAAGCGCGTGGTCGGCAACAAGGTCATGGGCGGTCAAAATTCCTTTCTTCCGCTCAAGGTTAACTACTCCGGCGTGATGCCTGTCATCTTCGCCAGCGCCATTCTCCTTTTCCCCCAGCAGATTTTCGCCCAGGTCGGCGCCGCGTTTGATCTTAAATTTTTGGTCGAGTTCTCCAACAATCTCCTTCGCGGCCACTGGACCTATTATGTGCTGATGGGTTTCCTGATCCTTTTTTTCAGCTACTTCTGGGTGTCAGTCATGTTCAAGCCGATCCAGATCGCCGACGATCTGAAGAAATATGGTGGCTATATCCCGGGCGTGCGTCCCGGCGAGCCTACCGCGCGCTTCTTGGATTTCGTGATGACGCGCCTGACCCTCGCCGGAGCGATTTTCCTGACGGTGATTTCCGTCATGCCCGACGTGCTTCTCTTTGAGCTCAACGTGCCCCAGCGCATCGCGATTTTCTTCGGCGGCACCGGCATGCTCATCACGGTCGGTGTCATCCTCGACACCATGAAACAGGTGGAGACGTTCCTTTTGCAGCGTCACTATGATGGCTTCCTCAAGAAGGGGCGTGTTCGCGCCCGCTCCACCGGAAGCGTCGGCGGAGCGCTCAACGAGGCGGCCGACATGGCCACCGTCGGCAAGCTCTGGACCGTTCTCGGCGTCATCTTCGCCATCGGTATCGCCGCTTGGGCGGTGAAATATTTCCAGACCCGCTGAAAAAGCGGCTTTACAGGCCGCGTGGTGTCTGATTCGTCTTTAGGTCTTTTCCCCATCACTACCGACCGCTCCACCAAGCTGTTGGTCCTAGGGGACGAAGCCAACCTCTCCGAGGTATGGCTTGATCAGTTTCGTTCTTTGCACATTGAGCACGTCTCTCCCGGCGCTTTGGTAAGCCAGGAGATTTGCCGTCGTTCGCCGCTTGGCCAATCCGCCGAGTTGGCGCAGCGACGCGGGACTTCGGTCCCCGCCGAAATCGTCGTCGCCCTCGTGCGACGCTGGTTCATGGCGCGCAAACCCGATGCGGGATTCGCCCTTACCGGCTTCCCGGCTACGTTGCTCCAAGCTCGTATCCTCGACGAATGGCTCGACTCCCGAGACGAAGGTCTCGATCTGGTCGTTGCCTCCACGCCCGCCTATGCGCGCGGCGAACTCGCGGACTATTATCGCCTTCACGGTTTGCTCGTCGAAACAGACGACTTCGTGTCGGCCTGCTCTCCTCGCCCATGATCCCGATTAAAGATGCCACCGGCATCGCGCGGATGCGCGAGGCCTGCTCCGTTGCCGCCTATGTTCTTCATGAGCTGAAAAAGCATGTGAAACCTGGCGTCACCACCTACGACTTGGACCAAATCGCAAAAGACCTGATTGCCTCCCGAGGTGCGCGCAGCGCCTGTTACGGCTACCAGATCGGCGATCGCCGTTTCCCCGCCCACACCTGCCTCTCGGTCAACGAAGAGGTGGTCCATGGCATCGGTTCGATGAAGCGCGTCCTTCGCGACGGCGACATCATCTCCCTCGACATTGTCGTCGAGCACCAAGGCTACATCGGCGACAACGCCTTCACCGTCCCGGTCGGAACGGTTCCCCCTGCGGTCCAAAAGCTTCTTGCCGTTTCCCAAGAGGCTCTCGCGCTTGGCATCGCCCAGGCCCGTGTTGGAAATCGGATCGGCGACATCTCTCACGCGATCCAGACCCACTGCGAAAAACATGGCTTTGGCGTGGTTCGTGACTTGGTCGGCCACGGCGTCGGCGTAGACATGCACGAAGAGCCCCAGATTCCGAACTTCGGACGCAAAGGCTCCGGAGCCAAGATCCGTCCCGGCATGACCCTCGCCATCGAGCCCATGGTCAATCTTGGCACCTGGCGCACCAAATGCCTCGCCGACGGATGGACGATCGTCACCACCGACGGAGCGCCCGCCGCGCACTTCGAACACACCGTGCTCACCCGTGAGGAAGGTCCCGAAATCCTCACCGTTCCGCCCGCCGCCTGAACCAGGCCGCATCCCCTCTTTCCGTTAGTTTTTTCATCAAACTCCCAACCTAAACCAACTCCACCATGCCTCGTCTCCTCGGTGTAGAAATTCCCGCGAAGAAGAAAGTCGCGTATTCCCTCCGTTACATCTACGGCATCGGCCCCGCCCGTGCCGACCAAGTCGTCGCCGAAGCCGGCCTCGATCCTGATCAACGCGCCGAGTCGCTCACCGAAGAGCAGCTCAACAAGATCCTCCACGTGATCACCGAGCACAAGTGGGTCGTCGAAGGCGACCTCCGCCGCGAGATCACCTCCAACTTGAAGCGCATGCAGGCGATCAACTGCTACCGCGGGGTCCGTCACCGCAAGAGCCTCCCGGTTCGCGGTCAGCGCACGCAGACCAACGCCCGCACCCGCAAGGGCCCCCGCCGCACCGTCGGCGTCACCAAGGCCAAGGAGTAAGACTCCGCGCCTCGCATTAACCTTTAAACACGCATCACCATGGCCGAAGAGACCAAGCCCGCCAAGGCTCCCAAGAAGACCGCCCCCGCCGCCGCCAAAGCCCCCAAGGCCGAGGCCGCCGCCCCCGCCGCCGAAGCCGCGGCCCCCGCCGCCCCCGCCGACCAGAAGCCTGTCGAGCTCATCGGCGGCGTCGCCCGCCAGCCCACGGCCGAGGAGCTCCTGAAAGAGGAGCTCGGCACGATCAAGATCCGCAAGGCGAAGGGTTCCAAGAACGTCACGAGCGGCATCGCCAAGATCGCCGCCACCTTCAACAACACCATCGTCTCGATCACCGACCAGAAGGGCCAGGTCATCGCGTGGTCCTCCGCCGGCAAGTGCAACTTCCGCGGCTCCCGCAAGTCCACCGCCTACGCCGCCCAGGTCGTCGCCCAGGACGCCGCCCGCAACGCCATGTCGCACGGCCTCAAGGACGTCGTCATCCACGTCTCCGGCCCCGGCCTCGGCCGCGACAGCGCGATCCGCGCCCTCCAGGCCATCGGCCTCGAGATCTCCTCCATCATCGACGTCACGCCCATCCCGCACAACGGCTGCCGTCCCAAGAAGCGCCGCCGCTGCTAAGCCGCCGCCGCGTATTCAACATCGGACTACAACCCTTTAACACAACAAGGCATCCAACATGGCCCGCTACACCGGCCCCACCACCCGACTCAGCCGTCGCTTCAACACCCCGCTCTTCGGCGCCACCAAGGCGTATGAGCGCCGTCCCTATCCTCCCGGCCAGCACGGCCCCAAGCTCCGTCGCAAGCTCTCGGAATACGCCGTCGGCCTGAACGAGAAGCAAAAGCTCCGCTACGTCTACGGTCTTCTCGAGCGCCAGTTCCGCAAGACCTTCGAGGCCGCCAAGCGCGAGCGCGGCGTCACCGGCGAGCGCTTCCTGCAGCTCCTCGAGACCCGCCTCGACAGCGTCGTCTACCTTCTTGGCTTCGCCAAGAGCCGCGCCGCCGCCCGCCAGCTCGTCGGACACGGCCACATCAAGGTCAACGGCCACAAGGTCGACATCGCCTCCTACGCCGTCCAGATCGGCGACGAGATCGAGGTCCGCAACGCCGCCGCCTCCCGCCAGCTCGTCACCAAGAACCTCGAGGAAAGCCGCGCCCGCGCCGTCCCCGGCTGGCTCGCCCTCAACGGCGAAGCCCTCAAGGCCGTCGCCAACCGTCTCCCCACCCGCGAGGAAATGGTCCCCGAGATCAACGAGCAGCTCATCGTCGAGTTTTACTCGCGCTTCTAAGGAAAGACCTTACGGGTCTATCCTTTTCCCCCTCTGTCCACGCAGTATTCAACCCGCCATGCCCAAACGTCTCGGAAAGTTCGAACTGCCCAACAAACTCACGAAGGTTGAGGAGGGCTCCACGCCCACCTATGCCAAGTTCATCGCCGAGCCCTTCGAGGCCGGCTACGGACATACCATCGGCAACTCGCTGCGTCGCGTGCTCCTGTCTTCCATCGAGGGCAGCGCCATCTCCTCGATCAAGATCGATGGGGTGCAGCACGAGTTCCAGTCCATCGACGGCGTCGTCGAGGACGTGGTCGACATCGTTCTCAACCTCAAGAAGGTCCTCCTCGTCTCCCAAAAGCGCGAGCCCTTCACCCTCCAGATCAAGGTCAACAAGGAGGGTCCCGTCACCGCGGCCGACATCCAGGCCGACGCGAACGTCACCATCATCAATCCCGAGCAGGTCATCTGCACCCTCGACAAGGCCCGTCCGTTCAGCGCTGAGATCGAGATCAAGACCGGTCGCGGTTACTATCCCGGCGAGCAGAACAAGAAGGAAGACCAGGCGATCGGCGTCATCCCGATCGACTCGCTCTTCTCTCCGGTCAAGCTCGTCAAGTATGCCGTCGAGGCCACCCGTGTCGGCCAGATCACGGACTACGACAAGCTCATCCTCGAGGTCTGGACCGACGGTCGCATCGACCCCGACTCCGCCCTCAAGCAGGCCGGCTCGATCTTGAAGCACCACCTCGATGTCTTTGATCGCGTCAGCGACCAGACCTTCGAGTTCGAGAGCCAGCAGAACGAGGTCAGCGAGGAGCAGAACAAGCTCCGCAAGCTCCTCAATATGTCGGTCAACGAGATCGAGCTCTCGGTCCGCGCCGCCAACTGCCTCAACAACGCCAACATCACCACCGTCGGCGAGCTGGCGATGAAGACCGAGCAGGAGATGCTCAAGTATCGCAACTTCGGCAAGAAGTCGCTCAACGAGATCAAGGACAAGCTCGAGGCCCTCGGCCTTTCGCTTGGCATGAAGTTCGACGAGCGCCTCCTCGACGCCAAGAAGGACGCCTGAGTCCTTTCGCGCCCCGCCCGCCGCGTATCACCGCGCGGCGCGGGGCGCTTTCCGTTTCCTCCCTTTCGTTCTTCGCGCCGACGGTCCGCCCACACGCTGCGTCCCGCTAGCCGATCGGAGAACGTAACCAAAACCCGAATACAACACACCCATGCGTCACAACAAGCACCACGCCTCCCTCGGCGTCACCCGCGAGCACCGCGCCGCGATGCTCAGCAATCTCGCCGTCTCCCTCATCGAGCACGGCAAGATCCAGACCACCCTCACCAAGGCCAAGGCCCTCCGTCCCTTCATCGAGAAGGTGATCACCAAGGCCAAGAAGGCCTCCGTCGCCGCCGAGAAGAAGGATTCCCTCCATCTTCGTCGCATGGCCCTCAAGGACGTGCGCGACGAGACCGCGATCGCGAAGCTCTTCAACGAGACCGTGAAGGAGTTCGCCAACCGCCCGGGCGGCTACACTCGCATCTACAAGCTCGGCACCCTCGGCCGCAACGACGCCGCCGAGATGGCCCAGATCGAGCTCGTGAAGGCCGACGACCCCGGCTACAAGAAGGCCAAGAAGCCCGCCGCCAAGGCCGAGGCTCCCGCCGCCTAAAGAGCCCGCCTGATTTCAAGGCGCCGTTCCCTCCGCGGGAACGGCGCTTTTGCTTTTGGCCGGGACCGGACCGACGGCCGTTCTCGAAACGTTTCGACGAGCCCTTCGCCTCCGTTCCGCGTCCAGCGATTCAGCCGCCCGCTCCGCCATGGACCTCGTTTCCGCCACGGTCATCTACTGTTTCCTCGTCGCCGGGGTGTTCCTCGGCCTGTGGATCTATTACGACCGCCGCGATCACGCCCGCTTCGAGGCCGAGCGCCGACACGTTTCCTTCAAGTGCGTGAAATGCGGTCACCTTTACGCCGTGCAAGGCGTGCATCCGCAGTCCGCATGTCCCCGTTGCGGCCAGGAAAACGACCGCCTTCGCTTCTAGTTCCGCGCCACGCCCGCCGTGTCCCGGTTTTCGTCTCTTCGTTCCATTCCGGGAGCCCCTCGCGCTTCTTCCTTGGCCCCGCCGCTGCTAAGCGGTTCGATCCGCCTTTAAGCTCATGTCCCAGACCATCGCCGTCCTCGATTTCGGTTCCCAATACACCCAGGTGATCGCGCGCCGCATTCGCGAGTGCCAGGTCCTTTCCAAGATCTACCACTTCAGCACCCCGGCGGCGCAGCTGAAGGCCGACGGCGTCATCGGCATCATCCTCTCCGGCGGCCCGAGCAGCGTCTTCGCGAAGGAGGCCCCCATGCCCGACAAGGCCATCTTCGAGCTCGGCGTCCCGATCCTCGGAATCTGTTACGGCATCCAGCTCCAGGGCCACCTTCTGGGCGGCAAGGTCTCCAAGAGCACCCATCGCGAATACGGCCACGGCGTCCTCACCCTCAAGAAGCCCGGCCGTCTCTTCAAGGGTCTGCCCAAGAAGCTCAAGGTCTGGAATTCCCACGGCGACCGCCTCATCGCGCTGCCTCCCGGCTACGAGGCCATCGGCACGACCGAGAATTCCGAATTCGCCGTCATCGAGGACAAGAAGCGCAATTTCTACGGCATCCAGTTCCATCCCGAGGTGTTCCACTCCGAGCGCGGCATCGACGTGATCCGCAACTTCCTCCTTGGCATCTGCGGCGCCAGCCAGGATTGGACCACCAAGGATTACATCAAGCACGCCGTCGAAACCATCCGCTCCACCGTGGGCAAGGAGCGGGTTCTTCTCGGTCTCTCCGGCGGCGTCGACAGCTCAGTGGCCGCCGCCCTCATCCACAAGGCGATCGGCAAGCAGCTCACCTGCGTCTTCGTCGACAACGGCCTCCTCCGCGCCGGCGAGCGCGAGCAGGTGGAGAAACTCTACGCCGACCACTTCAACATCGACGTCCGCGTCGTCGACGCGTCGAAGCTCTTTCTCAAGCGCCTCGCCGGCGTCTCCGAGCCCGAGGCCAAGCGCAAGATCATCGGCGTCACCTTCGTCGAGGTATTTGAAAAATCCCTACGCTCCATCGGCGGCGCCAAGTGGCTCGCCCAGGGCACGCTTTATCCCGACGTCATCGAGTCCGTCGCGATCGCGGGCAATCCCGCCGCGCTCATCAAGAGCCACCATAACGTCGGCGGTCTGCCCGAGCGCATGAAGCTCAAGCTTCTCGAGCCCCTTCGCGAGCTCTTCAAGGACGAGGTCCGCGCCGTCGGCGAGGCCCTGGGCCTTCCCCGCGAGGTCGTCTGGCGCCAGCCCTTCCCCGGCCCCGGCCTCGGCGTGCGTGTCGCCGGTGCGATCGACAAGCAGAAGCTCGAAGTGCTCAAGGCCGCCGACTCCATCCTCCAGGACGAGATGATGAAGTCGGGCGACTACTGGAAGGTCTGGCAGTCCTTCGCCGTCTACCTGCCCGTCAAGTCCGTCGGCGTGATCGGCGACGAGCGCAACTACGCCGACGTCATCTCGCTCCGCATCGTCGAAAGCCGTGACGCCATGACCGCCGACTGGGCGCGCCTGCCCTACGAGCTGCTCGCCAAGATCTCCTCGCGCATCACCAACGAGGTGCGCGGCGTCTCCCGCGTGCTTCTCGACATCAGCTCGAAGCCGCCGGCGACCATCGAGTGGGAGTGATCCCCGCTTCGGACGATTTTTTCGGGGCGCGATTTTCGCGCCCCTTTTTTATGCGATCCTTGCCACCGGAACCCGGCCGCTTCACCGCTTTCTTACCCCATATCGCCCCTTGTCTATGATCCGCGTTTCCCGACTGCTTCGCCTTGTTGTTCCGGTTTTCTGCCTCGGTGTTTTGCCCGGGCTCCACGCCGAGGATCCGCTCATCGCCAAAGCCCGCTCCTTCCTCGGCCCCGAGGCTACGTTGGACGCCGTGCGGTCGCTCCGCATGCTGGGGCAACTCGAGGTCGTCGACGGAGACAACCCCGGGTCGGGCGGCGCCCGGCTGGAGATCCTTTTCCAGAAACCCGACCGCCAGCGCATCACCGCCACCAGCGACGCGCGCACCGAGGTCACCGCGCTCGACGGATACGATGCGTGGAGTCGTGTCGCCGACGTCCAGGCCCAGGGAAAGTGGCAGGTTACCTTGCTCGGGCCGGAGCAAATCAAGCGTCTGCGGGCCAATACCTTCGAGAATTTGTCCTTTTACCGCGGTCTGGAGTCTCGCGGCGCCCGCGTGGAGGACCGCGGCGCCGCCACGGTGGAGGGGGTCGCTTGCCGCAAGTTCGCCTTCATCCACGCGCCCGACATCGTTTTCACCCGGAGCTTTGACATCGCGACCGGACGCTTGGTGCTGACCGAAACCGACAGCGGCACCAAGATTCGGGAGGAAGGCGAAATCCTGTCGGGCGGACTGCGTTTCCCTCAGCGTATTGTCACGGTCAACAGCCTTCCCGATGGCAAGTTCCGCACCCTGCGCGTCACCTTTACGGAAATCACCGTCAATCCCGAGCTGCCGGCCGACGCGTTTTCCATGCCTTCGCTAAGCGATTAAAGCGCTCAGAAGCCGTTCTTTTCTCGCCGCGTCCCGATCTTGGGCGCGGCTTTTTGATGCCGTATATTTGCGTAATTCCCGGCTCGCTCCCCGCGGCTTCGGCCACCATGGTGCCGCCTTTCACGTTTCGTCGTCCCGCTCCTTAACCGTCCTCCTCCCGTGCGCGTCCTCCAGGCTTCTTCCAAGACATTCGAAACCGATATCGCCGCGTTTTGCCGCGGCGCCACCGTGCCCAAGGAGATCCACGACGCCGTGGCCGCGATCATCGCCGACGTGCGTCAGCGCGGCGACGAGGCGGTGGGCTACTACGCCGCCAAGTTCGACGGCGCCAAGCTCCGCGCCCGCGACTTTCGCGTGAAGCCGACCGATATCGCCGCGGCCGCGAAACGCATCCCCGCCGCCGATCTCAAATCGCTCAAGGCGGCGCACGAGGCCATCGTCGCCTTCCACGAGAAATCGTTGCCGAAGGACTGGCAGGCCAAGAACCCGCACGGCGCCGTCGTCGGAGAAAACTTTTACCCGATCCGCCGCGTCGGCCTCTACGTCCCCGGCGGCGAGGTGCCGCTCGTCTCGACCGTGCTCATGACCGTGACGCTCGCCAAGCTGGCCGGTTGTCCCGAGATCGCGGTTTTCACGCCCTCCAATCCCTCGGGCAAGGTGTCCGACGCCATCCTAGCGGCCCTCAGCCTCGTCGGTGTCGACGAGGTATATTGCGTCGGTGGCGTGCAGGCCATCGCCGCGGCCGCCTTCGGCACGCTCACGATTCCCGCCGTCGACAAGATCTTCGGTCCGGGCAACGCCTACGTCTGCGAGGCGAAGCGCCAGTGCTTCGGCACCATAGGCGTCGACTCGCTTCCCGGCCCCAGCGAGGTGATGGTCGTGATCGACGACAGCGCCGACCACGCCTTTGCCGCCGCCGACCTGCTCGCGCAGGCCGAGCATGGCTCCGGCCGCGAGAAGGTTTACCTCGTCGCTCCCGACGCCGCCGACCTCGAAGCCGTGCGCGCCGAAATCACCGCGCAGCTCAAGTTCGTCACCCGCGCCGAGAAAATCACCAAGGTGCTCGCCACCGGCTTCATCGGCGTCGTCGCCAAAAATGCCGAGGAGATCGCCAAGGTCGCCAACTTCGTGGCGCCCGAGCACTTGGAGCTCATGGTGAAGGAGACGCTGCAAAAAACGCTCCTCAAGACCATCACCACCGCCGGCGCGATCATGCTCGGCAACCACACGCCGACCGCGGTGGGCGACTTCACCGCCGGCCCCAGCCACGTGCTGCCCACCGGAGGCGCGGGACGCTTCTTCAGCGGCCTGCGCATCGCCGATTTCCAGCGCCGCACGAGCATCATCAAATACGACAAGGTCTCGATCAAGAAGGCCGCGCCCGTCGTCGCCGCGTTCGCCGCGCTCGAGAAACTCGACGCCCACGGCCGCAGCGTGAAGATCCGCGCGCTTTGAGGCGCCGCAGGCGCCTCAAAGCGCCAGAGCGGAAGAACGGCAGAAGACAGAACGACAGCGTAGGAATTCCGCGCGCCGTCTTTCAGTCTCTGTCGCCCTGTCTTCTGTCGCTCTTTCGTTCTCCTTCCTTCCATGTCCGCGATTTCCTCCCTCGCCCTGCCGCATGTCGCGGCGATGCACGCCTACACGCCGGGCCTTCAGCCCACCGAGCCCGGCTGGGTGAAGCTCAACACCAACGAGTGCCCGTATCCGCCCAGCCCGCGCGCGGCGGCGGCGGTCATCGCCGAGCTCTCCGGCGAGGGCGAAAAACTCCGCCTTTATCCTAATCCCAAGGCGACGCCGCTCCGTCAGCTTGTCGCCAGGCTCCACGGTCACGGTCTCACCGAGGCGAACGCGCTGATCGGCAACGGCTCGGACGACGTGCTCAATCTGTTGGTCCGCGTCTTTGGCGGCCCCGCTTCGCCGATCTCCGTCACGCTGCCAAGCTATTCGTTGTATCCGGTTCTCATTACGATCCAGGACGGCAAATGCGCGCCGGTGGAGTTCGACCGTTCGATGCGCCTGCCGATCGAGAAACTCGCCGCCGTCTCGGCCAAGGCCTGCTTCCTCACCTCGCCCAACGCGCCGACGGGCGTTGGTTTCTCCAACGCGGAGATATCCGAGCTGCTCGCGCGCTTTCCGGGCATCCTCGTCCTCGACGAGACCTACGCGCCCTTCGCTCGTGAAAACGCCGTGGGCTTGCTCGCCGCGAATCCGCGCCTCGTCATCACGCGCACGCTTTCCAAGGCGCAGGGGCTCGCGGGCATCCGTCTGGGCTACTGTCTGGCGCACCCCGAGATCATCGACCTGCTCGACCGCGTGCGGGACAGCTACAACGTCAATCGCCTCACCCAGGTCGCCGCGCACGCCGCGCTGCAGGACACCGGCTACTACGACGCGATCATCGGGAAGATCATCCGCACGCGCGACTACTGGCGCGGCGAATACGTGGCGCGCGGCTGGTTCACCTATGAGAGCCAGAGCAATTTTCTCTTCACCGAGCCGCGCAACGCGAAGGGCGAGACCGGCCCGGCGGTGGCGAAGTCGCTCTACGAGTTCTTCCTCTCGCGAAAGATCCTCGTGCGCGCTTTCCCGAATCATCCGCTGACGGCGAGTTTCTTGCGCATCAGCGTTGGCACCGACGAGGAGATGCTCGCGGTGAACGAGGCGATCGAGGCTTGGTTGAAGGGTTGAAGGTAGGGCGGGACCGCTGGGCCCGCCAAGACAACGGCCGGCCCAGCGGTCCGGCCCTACCTCAAGCCTTCGCTTCGCGCTTCAGGCGGCGTTCCCAATACCACGCGTAGAAAACCGGGACGGAGAACAGCGACGCGAAGTCGAAGATCATGCCGCCGATCACCGGGAGCATCATCGGGGCCATCAGCTCGGCGCCGCGGCCGGTCGACCAGAGCACCGGCACGAGCGAGAGCATCGCGGTGGCGTTGGTCATGATCGCCGGACGCCGGCGGCGCAGACCCGCCTCGAAAATGCGGCGGTTCACCTCGTCCATCGTTCCCGGGTGGGTCTTGAATTTCTCCTGGATGTAGGTGCCGAGCAGGATGCCGTCGTTGAACATCACACCGAGCAGCACGAGAAAGCCCACCGTCACCGCGGTCGTGAGCTGCGCGTCCCAGAGCCATACGAGCACGAAGCCGCCGGCGGTCGTCACGGTCGCGTTGCAGCCGACGATGACCGCCGTGATCAGCCAGGAGCGCGTGCCGATGAAGATCAGCACGATCATCACCGAGAAGGAGATCGCGATGACCCAGCCGAGGGTGCGATCGGCCTTCAGTTTTTGCTCGTAGCGGCCGACCCAGCGATAGCTGGCGCCGGCGGGGAGCGTGAGTTCGCCGGCGGACATCGCGGCGCGCAGGCGTTCGTCCGAGGCGCGCACGATGTCGACCTCGGAGGCGCCGGGCGCGGCGTTGAACATCACGTATTGGACGCGTTTTCCGCCTTCCGAGCGGATCGCCATCGGACCGATGACGTAGGTGAGTCCTAGCTCGCTCGGTCGCTCGGCGACGACCTCCGCGGCGACCGAGGCGGGCGGCTTTTCGCCGGCGGGGAGAGTGAGCTCGGCGCGGCGCTCGTCGAGGATCGTGAAATTGCGCTGCCACGCGAGCGGGAGCGTGGCGAGGACCTCGGCCGCGGAGCGACTCAGTGCCAGCGTGTAGACGGTGGGCGCGGCGAGCAGGCTGGAAAGGGGAATCGCCCCGTGCTCGCCGGTCATGCCGACCTGAAGTCCGAGCAACTCGTCGGGATCGTCGCGGCGTTCGCGTAGGTAGCGGATGCGGACCGGGTAGCGCAGCGCGCCCTCGACGGAAAAGGTGACGGGCATGCCGCCGTAGGCGGACTCGACCGCCTCGAGCACCATCTCCTGCGTGAAGCCGAAGCGCGCGAGTTTCTCGGGATCCAGGCGGATCTCGGCGTAGGGTTTGCCGCCCTCGCGCTGCATCTGCACGTCGGCCGCGCCGGGCGTGGCCTGGATGATTTTCTCGGCCTTTTCGGCGAAACGTTCGAGCGCGGCCGCGTCGTCGCCGAGCACCTGGAGGGCCATGAGGCTGCGGATGCCGGTGGAAAGCATGACGACACGCGTCTCGATCGGCTGAAGCCAGCTGGGGGCGACGCCGGGCAGATCGGTGGCGGCGGCGAGGGCGGCGCGGACCTCGGCGAGGGTGCGCGGGCGGCGCTCCGTTCCGCCGTCGGGGCGGTGGATCTCGACGACGGGCCAGTCCTTGTAGGGTTTTAGCAATACGACCGTCTCGATCATGCCGATGGGGGCGGGGTCGAGCGCGGTCTCGGCGCGGCCGAGCTTGCCCATGACGCCGGCCACCTCGGGCACGGAGGCGATGCCCTTGTTCTGGATCGCCATCACCCGTTGGGTTTCGCCGAGGCCGGCGGTGGCGGGCACGGAGGGCATGAAGAGCAGGCTGCCTTCGTCGAGAGGAGGGAGGAAGCTGGAGCCGATGCCGGGGAAGGCGCGCGTCAGGAGCGCGTCGAGATGCGTCGCGCGCAGGTCGCCGCCCACGGCGGAGACGGCGGCGCGGAGCGGCGTGCTTACGCGGGGCCAGCCGAGGCCGATCAAGTAGCCGCCGGTGGCGAGAAAAAGAAGGACGGCGGCGAAGACGACCTTGTGGCGCTGGATGCGCGTGTAGGCCCAGTCGTAGCCGACGTGGATGGCGTGACTGGTCGGGTTGTCCTCGTATTCGACGAGTTTTTCCCGACCGAGGCGCCAGACCGCGAATCCGACGAGGGCGGAGAGCGCGGGGGCGAACAACCAGCCCGGGATCGTCAGCGCCCAGCGTCCGTGGTCCATCGGGAAGTGGTAGCCGTCGCGGACGAACCCGCCGAAGACCAGGCCGGCGAAGAGGCCGGAGATCAGGAGCAGCGGGGTTTTGCGGATCTGCCAGGGCGGGAGGAGCAGGCGGCAAAGCGCGGGCACGAGGAAGACGCCGACGAGCACCGCGCCGCTGATCGCGAGGGTCTTGGTGAGGGCGAGCGGGATGAAGAGGCGGCCGGCCTGATCGGTGAGCGCGAAGATCGGGAGAAAGCCGATCACGGTCGTGGCGGCGGAGGTGACGAGCGGCCGCGCGACCTCGCGTGAGGCGGCGACGATGGTCTCGATGATTTCCTCGTTCCACGGCGAGGTCGGCATCGGACGGTTTTCCCGCCTGCACTTCGCCTGCAAGTCGACGAGGTGCTGCGTGATGTTTTCCGTCATGATGATGCCGAAATCCACCATCACGCCGATGGCGATGAAGATGCCGGCGAGGCTCATCAGGTTCGCGCTCACCCCGAGGAGGTGCATGACGAGAAAGGCGAAGAGCATGCCGAGCGGCAGGCTGACGGCGGTGGCCAGGCTGGCGCGCAAATGGAGAAGGAAGACGACCACCACGAGCATGGTGGTGACGATCGCTTCCCGGAGGTTGTCGACGACGGTGGCGTTGGTCTCCTCGATGAGCTGGGAGCGGTCGTAGAAGGCGACCGGTTCGAGCTTTTCCGCGGCGAGGGCGGGGGCGAGGTCGGCGAGACGCTTTTTCACGCCCTCGATCACGCGCTTGGGGTCCTCGTTCACGCGGAGGGCGACGATGGCGCCGACTTGTTCCTGCGTGGCGTCGGCGAGCAGGCCCTGGCGAAACTGGCCGCCGAGCCGGACCTCCGCGATCTGTCCGAGCCGAACGCCGGCTCCCTTCATGCGGTCGCCGCGGATGACGATGTTTTCCACGTCCTTCACGGAGCGGATGAAGCCGGCGCCGCGGATCATGGTCTCGACGCCGCTTTGCTCGACGCTCATCGCGCCGACGTCGCGGCCGGCGGCGCGCACCGCGGTCATGAGCTGGTCGAGGGTGATGCCCTGCTCCTCGAGCCGCGTGGGATCGACGTCGATCTGGTATTCGCGAACGACGCCGCCGGCCGGGGCGACCTCCGCGACGCCAGGCGCGGCGCGAAGGGACGGGACGACGATCTGGTCCAGGATGTAGCGCTTGGATTCGGTGTCGCGCGGGCCCTGGAGGGTGAAGGCGTAGACCTGGCCCATCGCGGTGGCGTCGGGGCCGAGCTTGGCGACGACGCCCGCGGGAAGGACGCCCTGGATCTGCGACAAGCGCTCGAGGGTGCGGGTGCGGTTCTCGTAGAGATCGCGGCGGTCCTCGAAGATCACGTAGACGTAGCTCCCGCCGTAGAGGGAGAGCCCGCGCACGGTTTGCACGCCGGGCAGCCCTTGGAGCTCGCGGGCGAGGCGCGAGGTGACCTGTCGGTCGACGTCCTCGGGCGACTGGCCCGGCCAATCGGCCCAGACGATGACCTGGTTGTCCGAGAGGTCGGGGATGGCGTCCACCGGCACCTGTCGCCAGGCCCAAAGCCCGGCGAAGGCGAGGCCGAGGGCGACGGCGAGCGTGAGGAAGAGGTTGCGGATGGCGAAGGAGATCATCGCGAGGGCGGAGGGGCCGGAGGATTGGCCGCAAGAGAACGCAAAGAGCGCAGAGAACGATCCATAAGCAGGGTGCTTCTTTTGCGCTCTCTGTGTTCTTTCACGGCTAAGCTTCAGTGATTGTGGGCCGGAGCCGGGGCGGTGGCGCCGTTGGGGAAGAGGAGGCTGGGGGTGCCGGCGAGCTGGGCCTGGCTGTCGACGAGGAAGGCGCCTTGCGTGGCGACCTCGTCGCCGGGTTTGAGACCGGCGCGGACGACGTAGAGATCGTTGCCGTTCTCGTCTTCGAGACGCGGGCCGAGGGCGAGCGGCGCCAATTCGAAGCGGACCTGGCCCGACTGGTCGCGGCCGGCGATTTTCCAGGCGACGTTGCGCACGCCGGTGGAAAGCACCGCGGTCTTCGGCACGAGGGCGAACTCACCCCAGGTGCCGCGGTCGGTCGGATCGGCGGGCTTGAGGTCGGGGCCGAGCACGACCTCGAAGCGGGCGCCCACCAGGCTGCCGGGCGAGAGGACGTCGCGGGCGCCGCCGAGGTGGATGCGGACCTCGCGGGCGCGGATGGCGGTGTTGATCTCGCCGGCGACTCGGGCTACCTCGGCCTTGAGTTGCGGGAGCGGGCCGGCGTCGTCGCTGTCGATGCGCACGGGCTGGCCGGCGCGGATCCAGTTGGCGCGGGTTTCGGGCACGTGGACGACGAGCACGAGCTTGTCCGGGTCGACCAGCCGCAGGAGCGGGGTGTCGGGCATGACCTCGCGGCCGACCTCGAGGGCTTCGTTGACCATCTCGACGTCGGCTTGAAGGACCTGGCCGGCGAAGGGGGAGTGGATGACGACGGTGTCGCGCGCGGCTTTGCCGGCGACGAGATCGTCGGCGACCTCGGCGAGGTTCCAGCGCGCGAAGCGTTCGCGCAGGCTGGCGACGAGGGCGGCGTCGTCGAGCTTGAGCGCGGCCTGCAGCTCGCCCTGGGCGGCGACGACCTCGGGGCTGTAGAGCTCGACGACGGGCGCGCCGGCCTCGACCTCTTCGCAGCAGCCGAAGGTGGCCTCGAAGCGTTTCACGATGCGCCCGGCGACACGCGGGATGACGAGCTTGGTGAAGCGGTGGTCGTATTCGGCCGCGCCATACGCGCGGACGGTGGCGCGGGCGGGGCCCGAGCGAACCACGGAGGTTTCCAGGCCCATGCGGTGGGTCTGCTCCTCGTTGACCTGGCCGGCGACGATCTTGGCGAGGGTCATGCCGCAGACGGGGCATTTTCCGGGCTTGTCGCCGATGAAGTCCATCATCGGGCAGGTCCAGCGTTCACCGGCGACGGGCGCGGCGTCGGCGTGGGCGTGGCCGGCGGCGGAATGGAAAAGCGCGGAGGCGGGGAGCAGGGCGACCGTGACGGCGCCGGCGATCAGGCCGGCGAGGACGGCGGCCCAGGAGGGAAGGGGGCGCATGGCGGGCGGAGCGGGCGGCGTTATTTGGGCGCGACCTCGTTGCGGAGGGCGTGGGGACCGTAGCGATCGGGATCCTTGGCGAACTTGGCCGGGCAGGCGGCGCAGCCGAAGCCGACCTTTTTGCCCTGATAGGTCGCGGGCGGAATATCGGGATCGACCTCCATGCCGCAGACCGCGCAGACGGTGTTCACGACGGCGGCGCCGTCGGATTTGAGATTTGGAATTGGAGATTTTTGATCGTGGGCCACGACGGCGGCGCTGGTGGCGGGCTCGGCGTAGGGCTGATGCCGCGCCGTGCGGGCGCCGAGCGAGAGGGCGGCGCCGAGCGCGAAGGCGACGAGAAAGAGGACCAGGGATTTCATGGCGTGAAAAGAGGGGCGGGGGCGTGGCGCCAGAGCTCGGCGCGGGCGACGCGGGCGGCGGCCTCGGCCTCGATGACCTGCAGGCGCGTGTCGGTCTGGCGTTCGAGGATCTCGAGCACCATGAGGACGGAAACCTCGCCGCCCATGCCGGCGCCGGCGGTTCCGGCGCTGCGCACGAGAGAATCGTATTCGGCGTCGAGACGGGCGGAGGTTTCGGCGGCGAGTCGTCTGGCGGTGTCGGCGAGACGCGAGGCGCGTGCGGCGCGGGCGAGGTCGGCGCGGGCGCGGTGGCGTGCGGAGTCGGCTTCGGCGCGGGCGGCGTTCTCCTCCGCACGCGCGGCGCGCTCCTCGGAGCGGGCGTAGCCGCGGGAGCGGAAGGGGATCTCGGTCATGAACGCGACGCCGACGGTGTCCATGTTGCCCATCGATTGCTCCTCGCGCTCGAAGCGGAGGCCGACGGAGGTCATGGGGCGGGCGGAGGCGCGGGCCATGCGGGCCATGGCGCGGGCCTCGTCGGCCTTGGCGGCGGCGAGGCGGAGGGGGGGCGGCGCGTCCGGGTCTATCTCGGAGGCGGCCGGCGCGGAAAAGGGCGGCAGGGGGGCGTCGGGGGCGAGGCCGAGACGACCACGGGCCTCGGAGAGGGCGTCGTCGGCCATGCGGGCGTCCTGCTCGACCATGAGGCGCATCGAGGCGATGCGGGTCTGGAGCGCGAGGCGGTCGGCGACGCGGCCGGCTCCGGAGGCGAGGCGGGTGTCGACGGCGGCGAGGACGCGTTCGGTGCGTTCGATCTGGCGCGTGAACAGGTCGGCGCGGGCGCGGGCGGCCTCGGCTTCGGCGACGGACATGGCGACCTCGGCGCTCATCTCGCCGGCCATGACGGCGTAATCGGCCTCGGCCATCGACACGACGGCGGCGGCGCGGGCGCGGTCGGCGGCGCGTTCCCCGGCCTTGGGCAGGGGCTGGCGAAGGGTGAGCTCCCACATGGGGTATTCCTCGCCCATGGGTTCGCGGGCGCGGGAATACATGCCTTCGAGTTCGGGGTCGGCTAGGCGGCCGGCGGAGGAGACGCGGGACCGGGCGGCCTCGGCGCGGGCGCGGGCGGCGCGGAGGGCGGGCGCTTGCGCGACGGCGGAGACGAGGGCGGCGGCGGGTGGTGGCGCGGCGGGGATGGGCGTCGCCTCCTCGCCGCGGATCGTGGCGAGCGGCGCGAGAAGGCCGGCGAGGGCGGCGAGGAGGCGGGGGCGCATAAGGGCGGGCGAGGAGGGCGCCGGGCGCCCCCTCCGCGGATGATCACACCGGGCTTGTCTCAGTGGTTGTGACCGGCGTGGGCGTCGGCGGCCGGGGCGGGGGAGGCCGGCGCGGCGGGTTGGGCGGCCTCGGGTTTGGCGGCGTCGAGCTTGGCGAGATACTTCGCGGGGTCTTTCGCGAACTTCTTCAGGCAGCCTTTGCAGCAGAGGCGGACTTCGCGGTCGGGTTTGCCCTCTTCCTTGTAGACGTGGATGTAGGGGCCGTCCATGGAGTCGAGGCCCTCGCCGGAGACGACGCAGGTCGTGAGAGGATAGGCATCCTTGGCTTTCGGCGCGCCGTCGGCGGCGCGGAGCGGGCTCAGGAGAGCGAGGGTGAGAAGGGGAAGGGCGAGCAGCTTGAGTGATTTCATGACGCGGTATGATACGCGCGAACCGTCTCTTTCTCCCCTGAAAAAATGGGAAGGGCCACGAATGTCCACGGGGTGTCAAAAGAGGGTTAATACCTCACTTTGACGATAGCTTTGCTCCTCGACAGGGCCGCTCCGGGCTTGGTCTGTTTCGGGAGCGTCCGCGATCTTATGAAACCCTCTCCGCGTCGGTTGGCTCAATGGCCCGCCCTGGCACTCGCCGGGCTGGCGGGCTTGGCGCCGACGGTGGTCTGGGCCGGGGTGGGCGGTAGCTTGAATACGGCGATTTGGCCGGGCATGGCCTGGGCGGGGGGGGCGGCGGCGCTGGCCTCCCTGGCGTTTATGCGCGGGCGGTATCGCAGGCGGGCGGCCGCTTTCGCGGTGTCGGCGAGCAAGCTGCAGTTTCTTTTCGACCACGCGCCGGTCGCGGTTCTGGTGACCGACATGGGGGCCAATTTGGAATGGCTGGCCGCCCTGCGGCGGGCGGGCGTCCGGGATCTGGCCGGCCACCTGCGAGCGCGGCCGGAGGAGGCGTTGGAGCAATTCGGCCGCCTGCGGATCGTGGCGGCCAATCGCACGGCGCTCGAACTCGGCGGCTTGCGCGACCTGGACCAGGCGAGGACGGAGATGATGGCGTTCGCGTCCGACTTCACGGAGGCGTTCGCGGCGCAGTTGCAGGCGTTGTGGGACGGGCGGACGGAGCTGACGCACAATGTGACCGTGCACCGGCGCGACGGCCAGGCCTTGCAGGCGATCTTGCAGTGGACGGTTCCGGTCGAGGACGGCAGGCCGGACCACTCGCGGGTGATGTCGGTGTTCACCGACGTGACCGATCTGCGCCGGACCCAGGCCCGGCTGCGGCAAAGCGAGGACCGCTGGGAGCTGGCGGTGCGCGGGATCAACGCGGGCATCTGGGAAATCGATTTCGCGGCGGGGCGTTTTTTCGTCTCGGAGCGCAGCCGCGAGATGCTCGGCTACGCCCCCGGCGATCTGGAGGATTCGCGCTCGGCCTGGGAGGCGCTGATCCATCCCGAGGATCGGCCGTCGGCGACGCGGGCGATGGAGCTTCATCTCGCGCGCAAGACCGACGCCTATCGTTGCGATTACCGTTTGTTGTGCCGGGACGGGCGCTACCGCTGGATTTTGGCGCGGGGCCTGGCGCAGTTCGACGAGGCGGGCCGGCCGGTGCGCTTCGTGGGCACGCACTCGGACATCCATGCGCGCAAGGTGGCGGAGGAGGAGCTGGCCGCGGAGCGGGAGCGGCTGCGGGTGACCTTGCGCGCGATGGCCGAGGCGGTGATCACGACGGATCGCCACGGCGTGGTGAACTATCTCAACGAGGCGGCGGAGCAGCTCACGGGCTGGGTGGAGGGCGCGGCGATCGGCCGGGCGCTCGCGGACGTCTGTCCGCTGGCGCACGAGCGCACGCGCGAGCGGGTGGCGCCCCCGCATCACCGCGCGTTGTCGGAGGCGTTGGTCGTGGAGCTGCCGCCCGCGACCGCGCTGCTCCATCGCCAAGGCGTGCCCCGGCTGGTCGAGGGGCGTTGCGCGCCGATCCGGGACATCGCGAGCAAGCCGGCGGGCGTGGTGCTGGTCCTGCGCGATGTGACGGAGCGGGCCAAGTTCGAGGCGGAGATGCTGCGCGCGACCAAGCTCGAGTCGGTCGGCGTGCTGGCCGGGGGGATCGCGCATGATTTCAACAACCTGCTCACGGTGATCATGGGCAACGTGACGCTCGCGACGCTCGACACGCAGGTGCATAGCGCGGGCGGCCAGTGGCTTCAGGAGGCCGAGAAGGGCCTGATGCGGGCGCGGGATCTGACCCATCAGCTGCTGACCTTCGCCAAGGGCGGGGATCCCGTCCGCACCGCGGTGCAACTCGCGGAGGTGGTGCGGGAGACGGCGCAGTTTTGCCTCCATGGGGCGAAGGCGAAGTGCCAGTTCGATTTCGAGGCGGATCTGTGGTCGGCGGACGTGGACAAGGGGCAGATCGGGCAGGTGGTGCAGAACCTCGTGCTCAACGCCTCGCAGGCGATGCCGCAGGGCGGAATCATCTGGGTGAGCCTCGCGAACGACGGCGCGCCTCCGCTGCGCACGGGGCTGTCGGGCCCGACGGTCCGGTTGTCGATCAGCGACACCGGCTCGGGCATCCGGCCGGAGCATCTCAGCCGGATTTTCGATCCCTATTTCACGACCAAGAGGGAAGGCAGCGGGCTCGGCCTCGCGACCGTCTACGCCATCGTCAAAAAGCACGGCGGCTACATCGAGGTGGAGTCGGACGCGGGGCAGGGCACGCGCTTTCGCATCTGGGTGCCCGCCACGAAATCGGCGCGCCAGCCGGCCTTGAGCCGGTCGCCTTTCGGCGGGGCCTCGTCGATGAACGGACGCGTGCTGCTGATGGATGACGAGGAGGGCATCCGCACGATGGCCGAGCAGCTTTTGAAGCGCATCGGCTTCGCCGTCGAGGCGGCTCCGGACGGCGGCGCGGCGGTCGACGCCTACAAGCGCGCCCTCGCGGAGGGGCGACGTTTCGATCTGGTGATCATGGACCTGACGGTTCCCGGCGGCATGGGCGGACTCGACTGCATGCGGGAATTGCAGCGCGTCGATCCGACGGTGCGCGCGATCGTGAGCAGCGGCTATTCCAGCGATCAGGTGATGAGCGACCACCGCGCCTACGGATTCGCCGGCATGATTCCGAAGCCCTACCGGATAACGGATTTCGCCAAGGTGATCCGGCAGGTGCTCGAGGGCGTGGACTAGCTTTTGTCATCGCGGGACGCCGGGCCGAAAACGGCGCGGAGGCCGGAAAACAAGCCGGGGCGCCGCTTTCCGTCCATGCTTCGCCCCCTTTCGGCCGTTCTTCGGGCGATTTGGACCGGTCCGCGCGGGACCGCTCCGACGGTGGACGGGTAGTGGCTCGCCTGATACACCGGATGCCGCCAGACCGGCGCGGATTACGGGCCCATGACAATATTGTCATACGCCCGCCGGGGGCTGGCGCGGGCCGGGCCGCGGCGTATGCCGGTGGACCATGGATCTTCTCGGTCGGACACGAGGGCCCGGGCGGCTCCTCACGTTTTGGGCGGCGGCGCTTTTGACGGGCGCGCCGTTTTTCTCGGGCTGCGCGAGCACGCCGCTCGCGCAGGCCCGCGTGGAATCCGTCCTGGCCGAGCGTGGCGTGGAGCCCGGGTCGTCGCTGCGGCTGCGGCCGGACGCGCCGGAGACGCGCGCGGCGGTGGCGCGCCTGCTGGCGGAGCCCTTGGGCGCGGATGCGGCGGCGAGGGTGGCGCTCGTGAACAACCGGCGGCTGCGCGCGAGCCTCGCGGCGGCGAGTTTCGCCGAGGCCGATCTTTGGCAGGCGGTGCGTTTGCCCAACCCCGACGTGTCGGGCGCCGTCCGGTTCCCCGCCGGCGGAGGGCCGGCGGTGAGCACGATCGCGGTCGGGTTCAACGCCTTGGACGGGCTCATGATCCCGCTGCGCCGCCGGCTCGCGTCCGAGGCGCTGGGGGCGGCGGAAAAAAGGGCGGCGGACGAGGCGCTCGCGCTGATGTCCCAGGTCTACGCCGCCTGGCACACGCTTGCGGCGCGCGCGGAGTGGCGGAATCGGCTGGGCAGGCTTCACGAGGAGGACGATGCGCGTGCGCAAGCGGCGGCGCGAGGCGCGGGTCCCCTCGGCATGGTCCATGCGCGGACGCAGGCGACGGAGACCGCGCTGGAGCTGGTCCGGCTCGACGCGCAGCTCGTCGCGGACCGCGAGCGGCTGAACGTCTTGCTCGGGCTCGAGGGCGCGGACGCGGCGCGTTGGACGCTCGCCTCGTCGGAGCCTCCGGTGCCGGCGTCCCGTCCTTCCGCGGAGGATTTGGAACGGCGGGCGCTCGAGAGCCGGCTGGACGTGGCGGCGGCGCGGAGCGAGGCGGCGTTGATGCGGCACGCCTATGAGCTGAAGCGGAAAACGCATCTGCTTCCGGTGGGCGTGGAGATGGGGGTGGAGAGTGAGCGGGAGCGCTCGGGCGAGCGGCTGACCGGCCCGACGTTGAAGGTCGGCCTGCCCCTCTTCGATCAAGGCCAGGCGGAGTTGCTGCGGCTGCGGACGGCGATGGAGGAAGCGGAGGACCGGGTGGCGGCCCTGCGGGTGGAGGCGGGCTCGCAGGTGCGGGTGGCGGCGGCCTCGGTGGAGGCCGCGCGCCAGGCGGAGAGCCTCGCCCGCGAGGGCGGACTCGCGCAGGCCCGACGGCTCTGGGCGGAGAGTTTGCGGCAAAGCCGAGGCGGCGGGGTGGGGCCGCTGGCCCTGCACACGGCGCGGCGGGAGTTGATCCATGCCGAGCGGCAGGCGATCGAGGCGCGACGAGACTACTGGCTCGCGCGAGCCGCCCTGGCCCGCGCGCTGGGCGGCGGAGGGGCGTCCGGGTGGAGCGACTCCGCCCGGGGCGGGGCGTGCTTGGCCGGGCCGGCTTCCTGAGCCGAAAACGAAAAACCGGCGACGCGTGGGGCGTCGCCGGCGAAAAAGGGGCGTCCGGATGATCGAGGGGCGGGGATCAGGCGTCCTCGAGTTTGCCGCGACTGCTCTTCTTGTCGGACTTTTCCATGGGGATCTCGTTGTTCGTGGTCACCATGAAGACGGGGGTCTTGGTTTTGATCCAGACCTGCTGCTCCTTGAAGTGCTTGGCGGGGACGTTCTCGATGGCGTCGGCCATGGTCTTGGCCGGCATCATGCGTCCCTTCTTGGTGGTGTTGAAGTCGTAGGCGGCCTTGTGGATGCGCTCGGGGCCGCTTGTCACGGAGGAGTCCTCGGGGATTTGCAGCACCCAGCCGGTGAACTCGCCGGAGGGGAGCTTGCCGTCCGGGTCGGAGATGAGGATGGAGAACTGTTTTTTGACCGCGGGCGGCTTCTCTTCGTCGACCTCGGGCTGCGCGGCCAAGTTGAGCTCCTCCATGATTTGGCGGAGGAGGGCGGGGTCCACGTCGTTGCGTTTCAAAACTTCGGCAACTTGGTTAACGTCAATCTTTGGCATGGCGTGCGGGCGGTGAAGAGCCCACGAAGGGGGCACACATGGATTTGAAAGTAAAGGCCGACGGGCAGGCGCAGAGCGCGGATGAACTCTTCGACGTGGTCGACGAGCAGGACCGCGTGGTCGCCCAGGCGCGCCGCGCGGACGTGCATGCCCAGAAGTTGCGGCACCGGGCGGTGCACGTGCTCTGTCTGGACGGGGCGGGGCGGGTTTTTCTGCAAAGGCGCTCGATGCTAAAGGATTCCGCGCCCGGCAAGTGGTGCGCCTCGTGCTCGGGTCATGTGGACTCCGGGGAGGACTACGACACGGCGGCGGTGCGCGAGCTGGCCGAGGAGATCGGCGTGAAGGTGGACGGCTCGGCCCTGGAGCGCTGGCTGCGGCTGGACGCGTGCCGCGAGACGGGCATGGAGTTTGTGTGGGTGTATCGCGTGCGGCACGAAGGGCCGTTCACGCTTCATCCGGCGGAGATCATGGACGGGGCCTGGTATGAGCGCGCGGCCTTGGACGCGGCGATGCGGGAGCGGCCGCGGGAGTTCGCCGGGGCTTTCCGTTACCTTTGGGAGCGGCTGCCCTGGTAGGCGCGTTGGTGACGTGGTGCGTTTGACCGCTCAGGAAACGATCCAAAGGCGCGTTTCTTGGGGGAGGTGAGTCGCGTTTTTTGGAGCCGCGTCGGCGGGTGTCGATGGGCGGCCAATGGCCGCAGGCGTTGGTCCAGCAGGGGTATGTTTATTTGAAAGGCTCTCTCGCACCAATCCGTTAACTTTCTGTGGAGGGCGGGCGCCGTCCCCTGCGGATCAGGAAAGGCGGACACAGCGGTCCGCCCTCCATCGAACCAGATCCCCATCGGCTCGGCGGTCTCCGCACGCAGCCCCGTCGCGACACCGCGGTCCCGCCCTCCATCCGACCACATCCCCCCTCCGGGAATTTTAACGGAGTAGTGCTAGGCGGCGCGGGGTGGTCTGAAGAAGGCGGCGACGGAGCGCCGCCCTCCATGGGAATTCAGGGCGCGAGGGTGGCGCCGTTTTTGCGGGCGATCATCTCGACCATGCGCTGGATCTCGAGTTCGGCGCCGCGTTTTTGGATCCGGGCCGCCTCGATGTCGCGGGCGAATTCGAAGGCGGCGCGCGAGGCCTTTTGTTTCTCGGCGCGGAGCGCGGCGAGCGTGGTCTCGAGCGCCTTCACCTCGGAGGCGAGTTTGGCGGCCTGCTCTTTGTAGGCGGCCGTCTCGGCGGCGATCTGCTCGCCGGCGGCGGTCCACTTGGCGGCTTTTTCCGTCTCCTTGCGCGCCTCCTCGGCCTCGCGTTCGGAGGAGCGTTTGTCGGCGTCGGCCTTGGCCTGGCGCTCGGCCTCGGCTTTCTTGGCTGCGGCCTCGGCGGCGGTCTTTTCCTTGGCGGCCTGGAGCGCGACGGCCTCCTTGGCGGCCTCGACGCGGTGGGCGTGGTAGAAGCCGCCGAAGACGAGGAGGAGGACCAGCGGGACGATGACGTGGAAGCGGTTCATGGCGGGATCGGTCGGACGCGACGGTGAACGGGCCTTACTTGGCGGGCGCGGTGGCGGCGACGGCGGCGGCGGAGAGCCGGGCGACGACGGTCTCGAGGTTGCGGGCGTTGGTCTGGGCCTTGACGACGAATTCCCGGAGGAAGGCCTCCTCGGCGGCGGCGTCCTTGGCCTCGGCGGCGAGTTTGGCGAGGGTGGTCTGCTCGGCCTCGATCTCTTTTTTCAGGCGCTCGGCCTGGCGCGCGAGTTTCTCCTGTTCCTGGTAGGCCTTGGAGCGGGCGTCGAGGGCGAGCTGGCGTTCCTCCTTTTGGGCGGCTTCGCGGGCCTCCTTGGCGGCGCGTTCCCTTTTGCGAGTCTCGGCCTGGGCGATCGCCTCGGCCATGGCGGCCTTGCGCGACTCGGCTTCGGCCTCGGCCTTGGCTTTGGCGGCGGCCTCGACGCGGGCCTTCGCGAGGGCTTCGCGCTCCTTCATGCCGCCGACGTGGCTGATGTAGAGGCCGGCGAAGAGGAGGAGGGCGAGGACGGGCGGGAAAAAATAGGTCTTGGTCATGACAAGAAGGCGTGGCGCGGGCTCAGGACGGTTTGACGACGAGGCGGGCTTTGCGCGCGTCGGCGATGGCGCGGGCGAGCGGGTCGAGGGAGGCGGCGGGGACCTCGCCGGAGGCGCGGGCCTGGTCGATCCAAACCTGGGCTTCGTCGAGGCGCTGGAGCTCGTAGGCGAGGAAGGCGAGGTAGAGGCGGGTCTGGCCGGGTTTGCCGAGGCCGGGCTTGGCGGAGGCGGAGCGGGCGCGGGCGTAGGCGTCCTCGACCTTGCCGGCGGCGTAGAGACTCTGTGCGAGGGAGAACTCGAGGTCGGCGAGTTCTGGGAATCGGTCGACGGCGCGGGCGTAGGCGTCGAGGGCTTTTTCCTCCTGGTCGGACTGCTGGTAGGCGGAGGCGAGGAGCTCCCAGTTGCGCGGGGTGGATTCGAGGGCGCCGGAGGCGAGCTCCTTCTCCATGCGCCCGGCGGCGAGGGAGAACTGGCCGAGGTTGAAGAGGATGGCGACGCGGGTGTAGTTGTCTTTTGGAGACGCGAGCAGGCCGAGGGCCTGGGCGCGGTCGAGGACGTGGAGGGCGCGGAGGTTGAAGGCCTTCGACTCGGCGGGGTGCTTGTTTTCGGCCGCGAGGTTGAGGTAGAGGGCGAGGAGTTGGGACCAGGTGGAGGCGGCCTTGGGGTCCTGTTCGGCGAGGAGCTCGAGCTGGTCGGCGGCGTCGGCGTGGCGGCCGAGCTGGAGCTGGCAGGCGACGAGGAGGAGACGAAGCTGAGAGGTCGGGCGCGGGGCGAGGAGGAGGGCCTCTTCGCAGTGGCCGAGGGCGGTGCGGAGGGTGGCCTGATCGGGCTCGCCGGGGCCGAGGGTGGCGAGGGTGTAGTGGACCGAGGCGGCGAAGAGGCGCGTCTGGACGGAAGGCTTGGGCGAGAGCGCGAACCAGCGTTCGAGGTAGGCGAGGGTGCGCTGGTAGCCGGCGAGCTGGGCGGCGGGGGCTTTTTCGCCGGCGGCTTTTTGGTAGTGGAGCTGGGCGAGGAGATTGAGCTGCTCGAGGCGGGCAGCGGGATCGAGGAAGGCGGGGTTGCCGTCGGCGAGGGCGAGGGCGGTCTCGAGCGGGGCGATGGCCTCGGCGAGTTTGTCCTGGGTCATCAGGATCTGGGCCTTCACCTGGGAGAGGACGTAGACGTCGTAGCTGCCGGCGGGGGCGGCGGAGAGGAGTTGTTCGATCAGGGCGAGGGATTTGGCGTAGTCCTTGGCCTCGGTGAGAGCGCGGAGCTCGGCGAGGGAGCCGGAGGTTTTTTCGCTGATCTCTTTTTTGGGGAGCTCGGCCTGGGCGCGGAGGAACGCGGGCGCGCCCAGGGCGAGGGCGGAGGCGGCGAGGACGGCGCGAAGAAGCGGGGGACGGAGCGAAGGCATGATCACTGCGCGTTGAGGCTGAACTCGATGGGCTGCTGCACGCGGGTGTTGACGGCGACGCCGCCTTTTTTGCCGGGCTTGAATTTCCACTTCAGGACGGTGTCGATCGCGGCCTGCTCGAAGCCGGGATTGGAGGAGCGGACGATGTAGGGATCGCGGACGTTGCCGGAGCTATCGACGATGAAGCCGACGACGACGGAGCCCTTGAGGCCGGAGCGGCGCATCTCGAAGGGATACATCGGGGCGGTGCGGACTCGGGCCTCGGGTTTTTGGTCGAGGTCGGCGAGGTTGAAGAGATTGGCCATCTTGGATCCGGCGACGACGGAGGGGCGGGTGTCGGTCGGGATGGCGATGGCGCCGGAGGGGCGGTTGAGTCCGGGGGGAGGAGGGGCCTGGAGGCGCTGGACGAAGGGGGAGTCGATGACGGCGGAGGGCACGTCGTTCTGCATCGGCGGGGCGAGGTCGACGGCCTCGGCGGGAGCGTCGGAGGCGACGTTTTCCACGACCTCGGGCTCGTCGGGTTCGGGCGGAGGCGGGAGATCGAGGGCGATGGTCGGCGTTTCCTCGGCGACGGGTGCGGCGGCGGGTTTTCCGCGGAAGAAATAGCCGCTGAACGCGA
>JACCDQ011470566.1_pt1 | contig 59004 bp, 48 predicted proteins | sample 7446031 | NCBI WGS metagenome assembly JACCDQ01 (sample SAMN15323442, study PRJNA562643) | freshwater metagenome | isolation source: river surface water | place: USA:Blue River Watershed | collected 2017-08-17
CAAAATAAAATCAAACTAAAACGGTGGAAAAAAATAAAACGGAACAGAATTAATTCTGTTCCGTTTTAACTAATTTTATAATATTAATCCAGTCAACCTTTTTTAGGACAACTCAGCTTTATTTTCTGGGAAAGTCTGCTATGCCTTTTTCCGTTCTTTGAATGGGCTGAATAGTCCCATCTTCATTAAAGTTGAGGTATTCGGCACACACACTACGCTGTTTATCACAAGCCGAATTGTTATCCAGCCATCTGTGATAAAACAAAATCCACTGGCCTTTAAATGCAACGATGGAATGATGGTTGTTGCCATTTTCTTCCCCCATGATTTCCCCTTTATACGTCCAGGGACCTTTTGGAGAATCGGCCATGTAATAGGTTAGTACCCTGTTTTTTTCGGGCATGGTAAAATAGTATTTATTTTCTCTTTTAAATATCCATGGCCCTTCCATTTTAGGTTCATAACCGCCCATATCCATTTTGAAAAAGTCACCTTTTATGCTTCGCATATCATCGGCCATTTCGGCCACATGATAATCACTGCCACTTCCGTGAAAGTAAATATAGGCTTTGCCGTCATCGTCTACAAAAAGACAAGGGTCGTTGGCATACGGTTTGGTCCATAATGGGGCACCAATAACATCTACAAAAGGGCCTGTTGGCGAATCGCTTTCGGCAATACCAATGCCCATCCATTTGGTGCTTTTTTCGGGATTGACGCGGTCTTTGGTTCCTTTTCCTACAGGAAAACAGAAATAATATTTGCCGTTTTTATAAGCACAGTCGGGTGCCCAGGCATAATTATCGGCCCATGAAAGCTCTTTGACCGAAAAGCAGGCACCATGATCCGTCCAATGAATCAAATCGGAGGAAGAAAAAACATGCCAGTCTTTCATGAAAAAATCCTCCTGACATTCTTCGTCATGTGAAGTATAAAGATACATTCGTCCGTCTTTCCATACATGGGCGGAGGGGTCTGCTGTTCTGATATTATTCCCAAAGTTTAATGGATTTTGGGAGCAACATAGCGTTGTAAAGAACATTGCAATAATTGTAGCTAAGGTTGAATTACCATTCATATTTTATTGTTTTGAAGTTATTCTGAATTTAGATTATGGGTTGTCTATAAATTGATAAGCTTTTTGGAAACGAAAACTATCCTATGCGTAAGCCATTTTTTATGGGATTATCGGTGGTGAGTAGTGTTACCTCTTCGCCGTCTACAGCACCCAGAATAAGGCATTCGCTCTGGATATTCGCAATTTGTTTGGGTGGGAAATTAACGACCGCAATCACTTGTTTCCCGATGATGGCATCAGGGGAATACAGTTTGGTGATTTGCGCCGATGTCTTTCGTTGGCCCAACGCTCCAAAATCAACGATGAGTTTATAGGCCGGTTTTTGGGCTTCTTTGAAAACTTCGACTTCAATTATGGTTCCGACACGCATTTCAATTTTTGAAAAGTCGCTCCATTGTATGAGTTCTTTGGTTGGGTACATTTTTTAGAGGGTATTTATAATGTTGCTTTTTTTCTTTTTTTAGAGATATTTATAACGTTTTACACGTTTATAGAGATATGGAAATCAAAGCTGAGTTCTATGATTTTGTTATAAATGAAATTGTTTAAGATGCTTATTCAATAACTAAAAATTAGTATTGGTTTAAATGTGTTTTTTCGGAAGTATTAATTTAGAACTTCACTTTTATGGAAAACAAATATATCAAGTACAAGCGATACTATTAATGTTATCCAGCCCAACCAAAATGTTATTTTTCTAAACTTTTTATATAATTTTTCATTATCACGCTTATCATAATGATCAATGATAACAGATAATAAATTAATGGCAGCAATGAAAAATACAACCAAGGTTAACCATGCAGTTTCATCATGAAATATGAGTAACCCATGTTTTGTTGGGATGTAAAAATTATTTTTGGCCACACTATACGAAGCATATAGTATTAAAATTAATGCGATAAAAATATTCAAGGAGCGAATTTCAATCCCAATACTATTTGGTTTGTATTGTTTTTTATTTCTCATATGGTTTTGTCAGATTTTGCAATAGTATTTCTGTAACAGTATATATTTGAAAAAAGTCATATTGTATTTTTTCAAATATATAAATAAATTATTACAATAATCAAAAGGATTTTTAATTAGGACTAATGTTATTTTTCTGTATCCTAAACACAATTTCAGAAATTACATTTTGTAGAGAAAAATACTTTAACCAAATTTGTACTGCTATCCGCAACAGAGATAGTGTAAAAGGGAATGGAAGAAAAGAAGTGTTTACAGGAGCTCGCACGATTGTTTTTAAAACTCGGCATCATCGGTTTTGGTGGGCCGGCGGCGCACATTGCCATGATGCGGGAAGAAGTGGTCGAGAAAAGAAAGTGGCTGGGCGAACAGGATTTTCTGGATCTGGTGGGTGCGACCCAATTGATTCCCGGCCCCAATAGCACCGAAATGGCGATTTATGTGGGGCGTGAAAGAGCTGGTTGGAAAGGCCTCGTGGTTGCGGGTGTGTGTTTTATTTTTCCGGCGGTAGTGCTCACAAGCGGCTTGGCCTGGCTGTACAGGAAATACGGTCAGCTTCCGGAAATTCAGCCCTATGTGTATGGTATCAAACCGGCAATTATTGCCATTATTCTCATGGCTATTTTTCCCCTGGCCCAAAAGTCATTCAAAACAGTCGAATTAGGAATTATTGGTTTGGTCACTTTAGTGCTGTCTTTGTTGCACTACAACCAAATGGGCATTTTGTTTGGGGCAGGCATTTTTGTTCTGTTGAAAACGATGCTCCAAAACAAATCCATGATGAATCTCGTTCCCATTTCATTAATTTCCTTTTCAAAGTTAACTGCAGTGGCGGTTTCTAATTGGAATTTATTTCTGATTTTTCTAAAAATAGGATCGATACTTTACGGAAGCGGTTATGTCTTGTTTGCATTTCTGGATACCGAATTGGTAGCTAAAGGGTTGCTGCCCAGAACCACTTTGATAGATGCCATTGCGGTAGGACAATTTACGCCTGGGCCGGTATTTTCGTCGGTTACCTTTATCGGTTATCAAATCAACGGTTGGTCGGGAGCTGTTGTCTCTACCGTAGCCATCTTTTTGCCTTCCTTTTTATTTGTGGCCTTGTTGAATCCGTTGGTCAAAAAAATGCGGAATTCGGTGCTGTTTTCGGGATTTCTTGATGCAGTTAATGTGGCTTCTATTAGTATCATTATCGCCATTTGTTTTCAAATGGGGAGGGATATCATGACCGACTGGCGCACTATTTTAATTGCCATTATCAGTTTGTTGCTTTCCTTTTATTATAGGAAAATGAACAGTGCATTTATTGTTATGGGCGGTTCACTATTGGGGTATGTGTTGACGTATTTATAGATTGATTCGAAATAGAATTAGTGTATTTATTCGATGTTTTCAGGGTCAAAATAGCCTTTGGATTTAATTTTGGTAGAATAGAAATTCAAGAATAAAACCACGAATAACAAAACCACTAACGATTGGATGCTTACCAAAAATTTTCCAAAAGTAGTTACGGGATAAATATCTCCAAAACCGATGGTTGAGGAGGTAATGGTACTGAAATAAATGGCATCAAACCAATGCTTAAAAGGCCTGTTCAGATAATTACCGCAAGAATATAAAACGGCAAACCCCCATACCATTTCTAAATAATTTAGAAAGAGTAATAACATCGATCTTTTGTAAGAACGGGGTTTTGAAAACAAATCGGAAGCAAAAATCAGAGTGGGGATGTATAAAATGGTTTCCATCATCACATAAATCATCAGTCCCATTAGAATAGGATGTCCTTGCCAATGATTGGTAATAATTACTAATGGAAATGCCACTTTGAGAAGAATATAAAAGTCTAAAGCTAAATCTTCATATTCAGGTCCTTTTTTGGAAGCAACATATTTAATGTACGTGCCCGGAAAAAGTAATTGTGAAGAGGAAAGAAACAACCGCACAATTTTCTCAATACCGTTATCATCCTGATGGTCGTTATTCCAAATGGCTTTTATGTTCTGGATTCTTTTCTCAATAGGATTGTATTTAGATTTTGAAAGTTTCTTGGTGTTTCCCAAGAGCAGTTTTTTTATAATTTTTTTCATCAAATATGGATTTGTTTTTTATTTGGAGCACAAAAATAGGAAAGGATTCATTGTAAAAAACAGTAGTGGCGTTGTGAATTGGGTTAATACAAAAATGCCCCTGCAAGGTGTAGAGGCATTTTTTTAATTAACAAAACTAATTAACAACAATAAATCCCGGTAATTCAATTTAAAACCGGTATGGAACGCGATTTAAATCAGAAGTTACGCAATGGATTTATGACAATATGGTAATAACGTATTGAATCTGACCAATGGCATTAATTTGCTACAAATAATCCTTGATAATTTTTCCAATGGCTAAAAATTAAAAACAGGTTGCCTACAAATACAAATATGGCAATGGGTAAATTTTCCGGAGTCAAAAAATAGTTGATCAATAAAATATTTAATGTTACCGGTAAAATGACAATATTGGCTAATGTCATATATTTGCCACTTAAAAAAGACAAAGCACATAGCAATTCTATGGTTTTGGCTAAAGGCAATAAATAAGTTGAAGCCATCAGACCAATCTGAAAAGCCTTGAATTCTCCAGTAGTTGCAGGTTCAGGTGCAAAATGGAAAAAGAAGCTGGTTGAGGTATAAAGAAATAGCAGGCCAAGCATAACTCTGATAATAATAGTTGCGATTTTCATAATACAATAGGTTTATAGGTTAAACAGTTAAAAGTTAATAGGGGTAATATACTTTATGCGCATTTAAAATATTTCAAAATCACGTCAAAATTGAAGAACTATGGTTTATTCCTTTTGATATAAAAGTATTAAATTCAGTCTCTTAATGTAAATTTACAAAAAAAAGAAACTGATTTTTCTTATTAATCATATTATTTTAATGATTTTTTGTCATAAAATTAAAATTTAAAGAAAGATAATTTTTGAGAACATCAATTTATAAAAGCATTTCAGACCCCAAATTGTTTAAAAAACAACTTTTGAATTGGTCGCAACAATTCAGGGAGCTTATATTTCTTGACAGTAACGATTACCGTCAGGACTATTCCTCTTATGATTGTATATTGGCTGTAGATGCCTTTACCTCTATAAAAACAGATTACCACAATGCGTTTGAAGATTTAAAACAGTATCAGCAGGCAACCAGAGATTGGCTGTTTGGGTATTTGTCCTACGATTTAAAAAACGATGTAGAAGAGTTACAGTCCCAAAATTTTGACGGCTTGCATTTTCCGGATTTATTTTTCTTTCAACCCAAAAAAATCTTTTTACTGAAGGGGGAGAATCTCGAAATACGGTATCTCAATATGTGTGATGACGAGTTTGAGGAAGATTTTGAAGCCATTCTCGAAAGCAATGCTATTGTGGAGAAAAAAGGGCAAAAGTTAACCATTCAACAGCGGATTTCTAAAGCGGCTTATCTGGAAAAGATTTCGAAAATTTTGAAGCATATTCATCATGGGGATATTTATGAGGCAAATTTTTGCATGGAATTCTATGCCGAAAACGCGAGCATAAATCCTTTGGAGAAATTTGTTAAGCTTAACGAAATTTCCCAACCTCCCTTTGCTGTTTTTTTTAAAAACAACACCCATTTTTTGCTTTCGGCATCACCGGAACGTTATCTGAAAAAAGAAAGGGAATTGCTTATTTCACAGCCTATTAAAGGAACAGCCAAACGATTTTCAGATCCGGTTGAGGATGAAAAATCCAAAAATAAATTGGCATCAGACCCCAAAGAACGTTCTGAAAATATTATGATTACCGACTTGGTTCGGAATGATTTATCGCATACGGCACAAAAAGGGTCGGTTCAGGTGACCGAGTTGTGTGGCATTTATTCTTTCATGCAAGTACATCAGATGATTACGACTATTACCGCCCAATTTGATGCGCAACATGCCCTCGTCGATACCTTAAAAACTACTTTTCCTATGGGAAGCATGACTGGAGCTCCAAAAATTTCGGCCATGAAAATCATTGAAGAACTCGAAGAAACCAAACGGGGTTTGTATAGCGGTGCCGTAGGGTATTTTACGCCATCGGGGGATTTTGATTTTAATGTGGTTATTCGGAGTATTTTATACAATCAGGAAAATAAGTATCTTTCGTTTTCGGTAGGAAGTGCCATCACCTCACAATCTGTTGGGGAAAAAGAATATGAAGAATGTTTGCTGAAAGCCAAAGCTATGCGGGAAGTGTTGAGTTGATTGGAATGTATGAATGGATAATAAAAATAAAATTATGCTAGCGAAAGTAAAACAATATATCGACCAGAAATTTCCTTTTCTGAGAGAAAGTAAATTGCTGTTGGCGACCAGTGGCGGCTTGGATAGTATGGTTATGGCACATCTGTTTCATCAATTGCAGTATGAAATGGCGTTAGTACATTGTAATTTTCAGTTGCGGGGATTGGAGAGTTTTGGTGACCAGCAGTTTGTTCAGGAATTTGCCCAAGCAAATGCAATTCCGATTTTTGTAACCCAGTTTGATACTACCGCTTTTGCCCAGGATTATAAATTATCTACCCAGGTAGCTGCCCGTGAATTGCGCTATAACTGGTTTTATGAGCTTTTAGAAACCGAAAAGTATGATTACGTGCTTACGGCACATCATGCCGATGACAATCTGGAAACTTTTTTGATCAATTTAAGTAGGGGAACCGGATTGGATGGTTTGGTAGGAATTCCGGAACAGAACGATAAAATTATTCGTCCGCTCTTAACTTTTTCAAGAGATGAAATTGCTCATTATGCTTTAGAGAATACGATTTGCTGGCGCGAAGACAGCAGTAATGCTTCGGATAAATATTTGCGCAATAAAATCAGGCATCATTTGGCACCTTTGTTAAAAGAATTGAATCCGAATTTTTTGGCTTCTTTCCAGAAGACACAATCTTATTTAACGGAATCTTCGGCAATGGTCGAGGATGCATCAATTATGGTGTACCAACAAGTGGCGAAGCAACAGGAAAATCAAATTAATTTTGATTTGAAAAAATTAAAAAAACTGCCCAATTACAGGTCTTATTTGTACCAATGGCTGCATGAATTTGGATTCACCGCCTGGGACGATGTGTATGATTTGGTCGAAAGCCAGTCCGGAAAACAGGTCTTTTCGGCAGAATTCCGATTACTGAAAGACCGGGAGCATTTTATTCTGAGTCCGATAAATGTAGATGAGCTAAAAGAAACATATCTGATTGAAGCAACCGAAACAGAAGTTAATATTCCCTTAAAACTTCGTTTATGTAAGGTAGAAGACATTTCTGAAGCTTCAAATACGATTATATTTGTTGACGAAGATCAATTACAATATCCTTTGGTTTTGCGACGATGGCAAGAAGGGGATGCTTTCCAGCCTTTTGGAATGGAAGGGAAATCCAAAAAGTTGAGCAAACTTTTTAAAGATGAAAAATGGTCTTTGCTGGAGAAAGAGAATTGTTGGATTTTGTTATCAGGCGACAGGATTGTTTGGGTAATTGGACTCCGACAGGACGAGCGTTTCAGGGTAACTGGTTCGACACAAAAAATATTAAAAATACAATTAGAGGAATGAAGAAAATTATTTTTTTGCTGATGGCTTTTTTGGCTTTTGCCAATGGAAATGCGCAGATTTTAGATCCGGTAAAATGGACAACCACAATTGAAAAAAAATCGGCTGACATCTATGTATTAACTTTTGAGGGAGTAATAGAAAAAGGGTGGCATTTGTATTCCCAATTTACTCCAGATGGCGGACCATTACCATTAGAAATAAGCTATAAAAATCAACCCGGTAATTTTAATTTGGAAGGGAAAGCCAAAGAAAGTAAAACCAAAACGGTGTATAATGATGTTTTTGGGGTTAATGAAACTTTCTTTGAAGGAAAAGCGGTTATTCAGCAGGAAATAAAATTGGTAAATGCTACGCTTACTACTGTTGAAACCGAATTGAATTATCAGGTTTGCAAAGAAGTATGCATCAATTTGAAGAAAAAAATTACGGTCAAAATACCGCAAGCGGTTGCACAAACACCCATTGCTAATCCAATAACTGCGGTTGAAGTAATGACTGATACCACAAAAGGAGATTCTTTAGCACCTGGTTTGGGCTCAAGTAAAGTAATCGTTGCCGTATCAGAAAAAGGAAATAGTGAACCCAAACTATCGGGTTCCAAAAAAGGATTATGGATGATCTTTTTTATTGCTTTTTTCTCCGGATTTGCGGCTTTATTGACACCGTGTGTTTTTCCGATGATTCCGATGACGGTAAGTTTTTTTACGAAACAAAGTAAAACCAAAGCGAAAGGAATCAGCAATGCCATTATATATGGGATTTCGATTATTGTGATCTATGTATTACTCGGAATTCTTGTTACTTGGATTTTTGGGGCAGATGCGCTGAATGCACTTTCAACAAATGTTTGGTTTAATATTATTTTCTTTATTTTATTGGTTGTTTTTGCCTCTTCTTTTTTAGGGGCTTTCGAAATAATGTTACCTAATTCCTGGGCGAATAAAGTCGACAATCAAGCCGACAGGGGAGGGATGATTGGGATTGTGTTTATGGCTTTGGCACTGGCGATAGTTTCTTTTTCTTGTACAGGTCCCATTGTTGGAACTTTGTTGGTCGAAGCGGCTTCCAAAGGAGGTGTTGCGCCAATTATTGGGATGTTAGGTTTTTCTTTGGCATTAGCCTTACCTTTTATGCTTTTTGCGATGTTTCCGGGCTGGTTGCATTCGTTACCCAAATCCGGAGGATGGTTGAATACCGTAAAAGTGGTGTTGGGTTTTCTGGAATTGGCTTTGGCATTTAAATTTTTATCGAATGCCGATTTGGTATTGCAATTGCATTTCTTGGAAAGAGAAGTATTTTTAGCGATTTGGATTGCCATTTTTGGAACGTTGGCTTTTTATTTATTCGGAAAGATTACGTTGCCCCATGATAGTCCGTTAACACATGTTTCAGTAGGAAGAGCTTTGATTGGGTTATTGGTACTGACGTTCACAGTTTATTTAATTCCTGGACTTTGGGGAGCTCCGTTGAAATTAATCAGTGCTTTTCCTCCACCTGTAGAATATAGTGAAAGTCCTTTTGGAGTAGGAAATACAAACGAAAATATTTCAACAGCTGTTTTGCCCGAAGGTGCCAAAATCGGTCCTCATGGTATAGTGGTTTTCAACGATTATCAAAGCGGTTTGGCTTATGCCAAAAGCGTAAATAAACCGATCATGCTAGATTTTACAGGCTATGCTTGTGTAAATTGCAGAAAAATGGAAAATAATGTTTGGTCAGATGCTTCAATACTCCCGATACTAAAGAATGATATCGTTTTGATTTCGTTGTATGTGGATGATAAAAGAGATTTGCCAAAAAATGAGCAATTTACTTCAAAAGTTACGGGAGCTTTCATTGAAACGGTGGGAGATAAGTGGACGGATTTTATGATCTCCAAATACAAAACCAACACCCAGCCCTTGTATGTTTTAACTGATTTGGAAGGAAATAATTTGAATAAGGAACAACCAACAATAAGTTATGTTAGTATAGCTGAATATGAAGCTTGGTTACAAAAAAGTCTTTCCCAATTTAAAAAATAGCATTACAAATCTAAATGTATTTTAAATCCTGCCTATGTTGGCGGGATTTTTTTTGGCTAAGAATTTCTTTGGAACGTTTTTTATTCTCATTCGGATTGGTTGAATTTCGCTAGGAGTAAGAAGTACAAGTAATAGTGCTACAGCACGGTTTTTAAACTTGAATGAGAGAAACCCTAGTATGATTTGGCATCTCTAAGAGAGAAAAATGTATTGCAAAAAAAAACACTCTAAAGGGTAGTTCTTTAGAGTGTTTTATTGTGTATTGTAAATTCGATTTACAAGTATTCCCCGTGTTGAGAGATATCTAAACCTAACTCTTCTTTATCTTCAGATACTCTTAAAGGAGTAATTTTATTAACAATAAAGAATAAAGCATAAGATACAGTAAAAGCAAATATTGAAACGATAACCAATGCTTTTAATTGTATTAAGAATAAAGTAGCATCACCAAAAATTAATCCTTGGTTATCACCTACAATTGCATTTACAGATTTTGAAGCAAATACACCTGTTAAAAGCATACCAACCATTCCACCAACTCCGTGACAAGCAAATACATCTAGAGCATCATCAATTTTACCTTTAGGGAATTTGCTTACTACAAGATTACTGATTACACTGGCAATGATACCAATGGCAAGTGCATGAGGAATAGATACAAAACCTGCAGCTGGTGTAACAGCTACTAAACCTACCACGGCACCAATACAAGCACCCATTGCAGAAAGTTTGTGTCCTAATATTTTATCAAGGAATACCCATGCCATTGCAGCAGAAGCAGCAGCTACTGTAGTTGTTCCTAAGGCTTGTGCCGCTAAAGAACCTGATCCTACAGCAGAACCGGCATTAAATCCAAACCAACCAAACCATAGTAAACCTGTTCCTAATAATACATAAGTAATACGAGCAGGGTTTACTTTTTGAACTTTTCTTTTTCCTAAAAAGATAGCACCTGCCAATGCAGCCCAACCAGCACTCATGTGTACTACAGTTCCTCCAGCGAAGTCTAATACTCCCATTTTAAAGAACATTCCGTCAGGATGCCAAGTCATGTGACATAATGGAGAATATACAAATAATATGAATAATACCATGAATAACAAATAAGCCCAGAAACGGATACGTTCTGCAAAAGCTCCCGTAATTAACGCTGGTGTGATGATAGCAAATTTAGCTTGAAAAAATGCGAATAATAGTAATGGAATAGTTGGAGCCAATTCCCAAGCAGTGTTAGCGCTAACCCCTTGAAAAAGTAAATTTGATGATGGATCTCCTATAAAACCACCGATTGATGGTCCAAAGCATAATCCGAAACCGACAAGTATCCATAAAATAGTTACAATCACCATTGCCATAAAACTTTGTAGCATGGTACTGATTACATTCTTTTTTCCAACCATACCACCATAAAAGAAACCAAGACCTGGTGTCATCAATAGAACAAGTGCTGTAGCAACAATCATCCAAGCAGTGTCTCCAGTGTCTAATTTTAATTCAATAATGTGCGCTCCTAATGTAGCGGGATCAGAAATAAAAAAATTTGAAAAAATGGTTAAAACCAAAATTGTGATTAATATCACGCTTAAAATAATCTTTCTCATGTTATTGTGTTTTTTAATTTTCACCAAAAATATAAAATGTTTACATACCCCCATCAAAAAAGATGTATCGTGGTTAAAGAAATAGTGTTTTTATATTTTACCCCCTCAAAAAATGTGGTATAATCTAAATTAGGTGCTTAAAATTGTGTTTTTCTAATCTTTTTATTTTTGTTTGAGCTGATTTTTATGTCATATTGTTAGTTTTTAAAGAAAGTTTTGATAAAAACCGATAGATTTTATATTAAATGGAAACAATTTATTAGAGTGTTCTCAAAATATTAAGGTTTTAATATTTAGACCTCTAATTTACTATTTATTTTCAAGTTTTAGACTTTTTTCAAATTTCAGGCAATCTGTAACTATTTCAAGAAGAGTCCATTTTATCATTATAGATTATTAGATTAAGAATTATCTTATTTTAAATTAATAGGAAATAGTTTTGTAAGTGGAATTTTATTATTTTTAAAAAATAAACATAGCTAAATAATAATAGGTTTGTTATGCAATAAAATATTTATAAGGATTCGTTCAATTTTTAAAAATGGTGAAATATGAAAGATTCAACTAAAGTAAAATGGGGAATCATTGGTTTGGGGAATATAGCCCATCAATTTGCGAAAGAATTAGCATTAGTTGGCGGGGCTGAACTGGTTGCTGTGGCTTCAAGAGATAATGATAAGGCGGTATTGTTTGCCGAAATATACGAATGTAAAAGGGCATATGGCACCTATGACGCTATTTTCGAAGATGAGGATATTGACATACTATATATTGCGACACCACATGATTCCCATGCCGAATTGACTCTGAAAGCATTGGAAAATAATAAACATGTGCTTTGTGAAAAACCAATTGCCTTACATTATAAAGATGCCTTTAGGATGATTGCTGCCGCCAAAAAACACCATAAATTTTTTATGGAAGCTTTTTGGACTCGTTTTAATCCTTCTTTTCGAGAAGCCTATTCCAAAATTAGTCAGGGTGAAATAGGGGATGTACATTATATTAATGCCGATTTTGCTTTTTGTGTCGAGGAATTGGAAGGAAGTCGAATGTTGGACTTAAAGTTGGGAGGAGGTTCCTTAATGGATATCGGAGTCTATCCCTTGTTTTTGGCGTATGTGATTTTAGGAATTCCCAATAAAATATTGGCTCAATCTAATTTTCATGCCTCCGGTGCCGATATACAAACATCAATGATTTTACAATACCATAATGCCCAGGCTGTTTTGCATTCCAGTTTTGTGAATACTTCTGATATGAAAGCGACCATAAGCGGTTCTAAGGGGAGAATAGAATTGAATTCACTGTGGTATATGGCACAATCGTATACATTAATAAAAGATGAGCAAGAGGGAAATTATACTTTACCAACCAAAGGAATGGGCTATACGTATGAAATAGAAGAATGTAATCAATGCATTCGGGAGAATAGAATAGAAAGCTCTCTTTGGTCCCATCAGAATAGTTTAGACCTTATCAGTATGGTAGATGAAGTACGGAACCAGGTAGGTTTGCATTTTCCGTCTTAGAAACAGGAAGCCTTAAAAATGATTTAATATTAGATAATTATTGTATCACTATAATACTGTTATGATATGTTGATAAAAGTATTCGGAAGTGCTGTTTTTGGTGTAGAAGCTACCACAATTACCGTGGAAGTCAATATCGATAAAGGGGTTGGGTATCATTTGGTAGGTTTACCTGATAATGCGATCAAAGAAAGTAGTTATAGAATCGCCGCGGCACTTAAAAATAACGGTTATGCTATGCCCGGAAAAAAAATAACAATCAATATGGCTCCTGCCGATTTGCGAAAGGAAGGTTCAGCTTATGATTTGACTTTAACCATGGGAATTTTAGTAGCTTCAGGACAAATAAAAGCCGATACTATTGATCAATACATTATCATGGGAGAACTTTCATTGGATGGAAGTTTGCAACCTATAAAAGGAGCTTTGCCTATAGCCATAAAAGCAAAGGAAGAAGGTTTTAAAGGATTCTTTTTGCCGAAACAGAATGTCAAAGAAGCGGCAATAGTTTCCGGAATTGATGTTTATGGTGTAGAAAATGTACAGGAGGTTATTGATTTTTTCGAAGGAAAAGGAAATGTAGCCCCCACAATTATTGATACGAGAGCCGAGTTTTATAAAGATTTAGATTTTCCGGAATTTGATTTTTCGGATGTCAAAGGACAGGAAAGCATCAAGCGCTGTATGGAAATTGCAGCGGCAGGTGGTCATAATATTATGATAATGACGTAAACAAAAAAACTTTTTAATTATCTTTGAGAAAAAAGGTAATGGAAAAGAAACACGCTATACTGCTGGTAAGGGTATCAACCACCCAGCAAGATTATGAAGCCCAAATAGTTGATTTAACACAATATGCTGAAAATTTAGGTTATACGGACTTTCATATAATTGAAACCAAAGAAACCGCATTTGCTGACCTATCACAAAAGGTTGGTACTAATTCAATGTTTAACTATATTGATGAACACCCAGAATATAACACAGTATTTACAACCGAAATTTCAAGGCTCGCCAGACGACAATCAATACTGCACCAAATAAAAGAACATTGTGAACATAAACAAATCCAAATATACATAAAAGATTTGGAATTTATCTTATTAGATAAACAAGGTAAAATAACACAAAATGCTGAAATGACATTCACGCTTTTTGGTATGTTTGCCGAAGCCGAGGTTAAACAAAAAATTGAACGTTTTACGAGAAAACGAAAAGAACTAATGGCACAAGGTATATCAATTAGTGGTAAACTTTTATTTGGATATGATAGATTATATCTTGAAGATATTGAAAGAAATACACTCGTAAAAAACGATAAACAAGCCGATATGATACGTAACATTTTCAGCTGGTATTTAAACGGTTTAAATAATCAAAAATCACCATCAGTTAAAGCAATAAGTCTTCATTGTGTTAAGCTAGGTTATCACCCATATACACATAGCAAAAGGAATGTAAACAAACTACTAAAAGAACAAGCTTATACGGGTTTAAAAACAACAAATAATAAAGCTAAAAATCCTAAATTTGGTATTGTAACTAATGCACCAGAATATTTAACATCATCAAGTTTAATTAAATATCCAGTTATTGTTGAAACAGATATGTTTAATAAAGTTCAAATAAAACTGAAAAACAATATAACACAAGGTGATAAAGAAACTAAACATACAACAATATTATCAAAGTTACTTATTTGCCCTAGTTGTGGTCGTAGTTTACAAGGTAATTATAGATTACGTCAAGGATTAAATAAAAATAGTTACAGATGTACAAGCCGAGGTGATACAAAACCTTGTGCAAGTGTTGGTAAATCAATTTCAATGGATTTAATTGATAGTGCTGTATGGTCACTTATTAAAGCTGATTTACCAGCATTATCAAAAAAGATAAACGAAATTACCCCAGATGAATATCTTGTTGAACTGGACAACATTTTTCTTAATCTAATTGAACGTGAAAACGAAATCAAAAAAACAATTGATGAAAATGTTGCAATCTTAACATCAGTTGGTAAATTAACAAGTGCTGGTGTTTTAACATTGATTCAATCAACTGGTAAAAAGATTGAAAAACTTGAAAGTGAATTATCCAAAATTGAACAAGAAAAATCACGGATTGAATCCAATAAATTATTGATATACGATAAACAAGATAATGTTGAAGCTGTTATAAATGATAACCTTGCAACCATTGAAGCATCAAAGGAACAACTGAAAAATTATATTAATAGTTTTGTTGATAAAGTTAACTTTATCGAACACACAGTTAAATATACAGTACTGGAAGTGGTAATAAAAGATTTTACGGTACACCAAGATTATATTGATTATTTTGGTGATAAATCACAAATCCAGCTAGAATTGGGTTATATAGTACTGGATAAAACGATTACAAGAAATATAAAGGGTAATTATTTCAAAGCACAAACAGCCAGTACATCACATCAAAGTTATTTGAAATTGGTAACTGACAAGATAATACCAATGATGAAAAATGAAATGGAATCAAATACATTTGAAATAAGTCAATCATTAAACTTTAATAAACTAAACGTTTAATTTGCATATATCATTTTTATTTCCTAACATTTGTATTACGATACTTAAAAATTAAATTATGGAAGCCAAAGAATTAACACCACTAGAAAAGAGAATAGAACGGTTAAAAGCGGAATCGAAAGCTAAACTAGACCAAGATATTGAGAAAGTAACCAAAGAGGAAAATGCAAAAGAAGCTAGAAAAACACTAGAAAAGAAAATCAAAGATGAGAAAGCAAGCCTAGAAGTACAACACAATAAATACATTAAGGATTTTGAAAAAGAGTATGGTGTAACCTACCAACTAGGGGGAACAATAACAGAGAATAGCGGTCAAAAAAAACTTGAGCTACTTGAAAAATGTAAGCTAGTGGATAAAGAAATGAAGTATAAATTAAGTGAAGACGGCACAGGAATAATTGGTGTAAATGGGGAAAAGATTACTAGCATAATTAAATTTAATGATGCAGAGGGCAAGAAACAAACTTTAGGTGTGCATAATTACTATAAGCACTTAAAACCCGAAACAAGCAAAGAAGACTTAAACCGATTATTCCCAAATACAAGCCGAAAAAAGTAAGTACAACCGATAAAGAATAACCATTAAACCTATAAATTATGATAATTAATTATGAAGACCAGTCGGATGTAACCTTATTTTTACTTATTCATCAATATAACAATATTCTACAAGAAATAGCACCAGCAGTAACAGAATTCCAAAAAGTAACAAAAATTCTGAATGAGAAAATACCTAGTATGAAATACCATTTAACTGTATTACAAGATTTGTTAACAGGTGAAGCGAAAGAATCATTTGATTGTATAAATGATATAATGAATGACACTCAAACCACAACACTTGACTCAATCACCAATATTTCAAAAGTAATAAACGAAGAGTTTGAAAAATTGAATAAATTAACTGAAATGATAAAGGCAAGAGATTATCATCAAAAAAATATAAATAATTTATAAAAGAAAAAAGTTTTGTAAAAATAAAAGGCTATCAATAAAGATAGCCTTTTTAATGTATAATAGTTAATTATTTATTATCTAGTATCCTTTTAACTTTCTGTACAGTTGCCAAACTTACATTTGAGATACTTGCTATTTTTCGGAGCGATAAATCGGAATGATTATTAAGCGTTTTAACAACTAGTTTATACTTATCAAGTACTTCGCTATCACTAGCACCCGACCCCTTAACACGTCCTTTAAATTTACCTTGTGCAACCGCTATTTTAATGCCTTGCGCTTGTCTTTCCTTTGAATTATTGCGCTCCATTTCGCTAACATTTGCCAATACGTCCGAAATTAATTTAAACGTTGGATTAACTTTATTATTAACTAGACTTTCAATCCCAAGATTATCGACTTTAAGTGTTACATTCATTTTATTTAAGTATTCAATAGTACTTTGGATTTCGTATGTATTACGTCCTAAACGGTCGATTGCCTCCACACTTAAATAATTAATTAAACCGCTTTCAATAGCGTTAAATAAGGCTTTCCCTTGTGGTCTTTCATTGAATGGAACTACACCGCTAACAACATCGATAAAAACTTGTTCGTCTTTGTTTGCGTTTACAGTTTGACGTATTGTGTTTTGAGTTGCTGAACTTACTCTTATGTATCTTGCTTTCATTTTATGCCTTGTTTAGTTGAACACTACAAATGTATATTATTACTTTGATGTATGCAAATAAAGTATAGCTTATTTACAGTCAAAAAATGAAATTAATTTTAACAAATTAACTATATATATAACTGTATTTATATAACCACTCTAAACGCATACACTTTTTTATAAGACCTAATAAAAAATTTTATTTATCTGTATTTGCCAATTTATTAACTCTTTTATAAGCCATCATAAAATATATAATTAAAAATTTTAAAGTGATTAATTAACCATCAAAGTAAATTATTGTTTTTTACAGGATAAACAATTATTATAAATGTTATAGTGTTTAATATGGGTGCTAACATACGTACATATTGGTACAATAAACTACATTTAATTAACTCAAAATTTACCAAAAAAATATTTAACGAGCATATTCAAGTTACTAATATGTACCCCAAAAATGTACACAAATCAATAGGCGGTAACTAAAGCAAAATAATTAATTATTAACTTGGGGGTCGGTAGGGGTAAAAGCAAACGATACCCCTTGCCCCGTTATGTATTCCTCGCAGTCCTTTAATAGTTGGTATCGTCCTCACACATTTATATATACATTCTATTTGCTAGGACGACACCACAATATTCAAACAAACCTAGTGTTAACAAGCCTTTACAAAGATTATTAAATCTATTGAGTGAGGGCAAAAAATAAACTCGCCCTCATAACCCCCCTATATTATATTACAACAAAATGTTATATTTACAACATTTATACTTGATTTTGTTATACAGTTTGATTTTACTTTACTTTTTTTTTAAAAAGAGTATAGTTGTAATATAACGAAAAGATAAATCTAAAAACAAAATGAGTGAACTAAAAAGAAAATGGTGGATAAACACCCCGACAAGCGAATTAAAATTACAAGAGCGTAAAGATGTACTAATATTTTTAGCCTTTTTAAACATATACGGTACGTATGCAAAAGCAATTGAAATGTACAAAGAATTTTGGTTAAATGTGGTGTATGCATTACCCCAAACAAGCGATGTAAAATATAATAGTGTTAAGCAATCTAGGGCGTTAGCGATGCGCAGAATTAAGAAAGTATTTAACAAGTATATAATAATCAATTAATAAAAAAAAAGAGCGTAACTAGTTGTTACACTCTTATAGATTGGGTTTGAGCGACCTAATAAAATAATGTTCATTTTTAGATTACAATCATTGCAAAGTTGATAGCAATAATGAGCAAACGACTTAATTACTTCAATAATAAATATACTATCTTTTTACTCAAAAGTCAAATTTATTAGTTAAGTCAGTAATACCAAAATTTAAGGTGTTAAAGAATGTTAAAACAATCAAATTTAATTCAGAATATGTAAGCGGAAAGGCAAAAGAATTAATTACAAATTTCGAGAGAAATACATATATAATTAAAGGTTCTACGGGAATAGGCGGAACAACCTCCTTACTTAATTATACACAATCAAATTGCTTAATTATTAGTCCAAACGTGGGAATGATTAAAGGCAAAGAGGGGAAAGAATACACAAGCGATAAACAACTATTCATTTATGCAAATTCCACGGATAAATGGAGCGATGCGATTAACTACCTAGAGAATGAAAATAATATAAACCTAATAATCAACACAACACCCGACCAAATTTGTTTAATTAGAGAAACGAATAACGACCTATATAACAAGTTACGTAACTTTAATGTTTTTGTTGACGAGTTTCACATTTATACAACAGATGCAACGTTTAGGGAGAGTGTAGGAATGTTAATGGAATACATTTTTAATGAATGGTTAGCAAAGTTTAAGTTATCAACTGCAACGCCTAATTATAACCTTATAGATATTCCAAAAGGAATTGAAATTGACATTTACCGAATTGAACGAGAAAACCAACCAAAGAAACAACTTGCATACTCATACGATATTAACGATGTTAAACCATTTGTTAATGATGAAGTGGCAAAAGGTAGGCTGGTTGTGTTGTTTACAAATAATGGTAATTATCATAAGTCATTCAACCATTTAAAAGTGCATAACCTAGTTGGCGAAACATTAAAGGTCAAACTAGCACCGTTTTTGCGTGGTCAAAATGGTATAGTTTACCCAAGTGATACACAACTATTAATAGTTAGTAGTTCGTTTTTTGCTGGTTTCGATATAGAGCAAGATTGTAGTATGGTCGTTGTGAGTGAGCAACAAATTCCACAATTAAAAATAAATATAAATAACCTAATGCAAGCGTATGGCCGTGGTCGAAACACCGTTTATAATGCTTTATTTGTTAACACTATAACATTTAAAAATGTAACAACAACTCTAAATGATGTTAACAACGCAATAGCACTAGCCGAAACGGAAATTAACAAGGCAAATGAAGCGTTAAAATTAGTTGAAAACTATACTTTCACACCGCAATACGTAAACCGTTCAGAAATAAGAGCGAAAGCAATTGACGTGGCGAACGATTACATATTATACAATCAAAAAATAATGATTAGTGAACTTGAAAGCAATAATTTTGAGGTTGTTGAATATGATAATACCTACATAAATGATATAGTTGTTCAAAGTACTACAACACTATTTCAACACAGGATTAAAAACCTTTTGGAACTAGACGAAACGCAATTAAGATATAGTTACAACACGATAAAAAAGAACTTAACATACAAAGACAATCCAACGTTTACAACTAGCCTAGCGATGGAATACATAACAAGTATTTTGCTTAAAAAAAGCGATAGCCATTTAGTAAATATGTTAGACAATAGACGATTAAAAGCAAATGAGTTGTATAGTTCAATGAACAAATTTTTAAGAGTTAACCACCCTACAAAGTACTTAACTGAACAACTAAACGAAAAGCAACAACGAGAAGCAATAAGAGTACACCAACAAGATAAATATATTGAAAAATTATGTGATTCGTGGTGGTTAATAAAAGAATGGTACTTGCTTTATGCAGTTCATAAAGCTAAAAAGGGAATACTACCAAATAACATAAATCGTGAAATTTTAATTTATAAATACTTTTACGATACGGACGTGTATAATACTAATTTAAGCGATAAACATAACCGCATACGTACAACAACAAACCATATCATTAAACAACTTAATAAAGCGGAAATAACACTTTTTGAGAGTGAGGTTAAATGGTTAAATGATGTAATTAAAAACAGATACAAAAGCCTAGATAGTGGCGAAACATTAACCAACACCAACACGAAAGAACACCTAGTTAAAAAGATGGTACACGCTTTATTATTCCTTTGGTCAGATGGAAAAAATGAAGTTATCAAAGAAGTAAAAAGTAGAGAATATCATTCACTTACACAGTTACCAAGTGCGTTTCGATGTATCATACCGATTAAGTATTTAAGCATCGACTTAACAAGTGCAAACCCCCAAATTGTTGATAGTATTTTAAGTACAGGAATTGCACAAGATGTGTATAACAACTTAATGAGCAACCGAAACATAACACGAAACGAGGCTAAAGTAATGTATAATGCTTGTTTGAACAATCATAAGTTAACACTAGATAAAGCATATAAAATTTACTTTGATGCTGGTTATGGGGAATTGAAAGCAAAGGAATTAAGTAAACTAACTGCCGAAGTTGAAAAGGGTTCGTTTTACGAAATTATGACGGCAAATGAGAAACGATTAATGGATAATTATGCTAGGGTGTTACCTATACAAAGTTATCGTTTCCACGATGCAATAATCGTATCGTTTGAAGACGTAATAAGCAATAACATTACCCTACCTAACATAGTTAATGATTATGTTTATCATTGTGATTTCTTTAATGATTCAAGTGATTACTATAAAACAACGAATGTAAGACACTACTCAAAAGATGGATTTATTACTAACTTTAAAGTAGCATAAACTATTAAATTATTAAATAGGGCTATGCCATGGCATAGCCTTTTTTACCCTAATAATATTCGAAACTTGATTTCAATTTGTTTTTTAAGTGGTAATACTCTTTTGTTCAATGATTCAAACATTAAGTTAATTGTTTTTTTATTTTCAATATCTTGAATAGTTTTCATTTTTAACAATGCATTACTGGAATTGGAAATAATAAAAACATCAGCCATAGATTTAAAGTAATCATATAGTAATTTTTCTGTATCTTCATCAAAATAAATGATATTTTCATTAAAGTAGACATTGAATTCATCATATAATACTTGAAATTGACGACCTACTTTTTGAACATAATTAACATCAAAAACATCATCATTGCTATTCAACTCTAAATTATTTGATGAATTAAGAGGGGAAACATAAATATGTAAAAGTCTTATTGTTCTAGTTATATAACTATATGTATCCGCTAGTACTTCAAGTCGTTTTTCGTGCAACTTTGTAAACTTAGAAATTTCTATTGCGTGTTCTTTCTTAACAACTTCAATTTGTTTATCAAATGAGTTTTTTATATTACCTTTTATTCTTTCTGTAACATAGAGTGCTACTAAAGTTGGAATAGTTGAGTAAATTAATATGTTAATAAGAATTTGTGAAGTTATCATTATATAATTAATTATTAGTTAATCACTATTTTTTTGTAAATATAGTAACATTGCACTATTAATACGATTATTCCAATAGTCATTATTATACGATACATTAACTTTGATTGTTTGTTCATTATTTAAAAATTAGATTATAAATTAAATTTAATTATTTTTAACTTTGCTAGAAGTTTTTTTAACTGTTTTAATTATCGATTTTAAACTTTTTAAAACAACAATTTGTAACAGATTGAAATCCAATTAATTAAAAGTGGTATTTGTGTACTACATTTTTATTTTGATTGGTCCTCCGGGAGCCGGAAAAACCATGTTAGCGAAGCGTTTACCCAGTATTTTACCGCCGATGACATTGCGGGAAGCTTTAGAAACCACAAAAATTCATAGTGTAGCCGGAAAATTGAAAGAAGTCGGCCTGATGAACCAAAGACCTTTTAGGAGTCCACATCATACGATTTCAAATGTAGCACTTGTAGGAGGAGGGAGTTACCCGCAACCGGGTGAAATTTCGATGGCACATAATGGGGTGTTATTTTTGGATGAATTACCGGAATTCAAACGGGATGTTCTTGAAGTGATGCGTCAGCCATTAGAGGATAGGGAAGTTACTATTTCCAGAGCCAAGTTTACCGTGACGTATCCTTCTTCGTTCATGTTGGTGGCGAGTATGAATCCGAGTCCAAGTGGTTTTTTCAACGATCCTGATGCGCCTCAAACGTCTTCTCCACATGAAATGCAGCGCTATTTGAGTAAAATTTCAGGACCCTTATTAGACCGTATTGATATTCATATCGAGGTGACACCGGTACCTTTTGAAAAACTGTCCGATGACCGAAAAGCAGAAAATAGTGTCGCTATCCGGAAAAGGGTTACGGCAGCCAGAGAAGTACAGTCGGCGCGTTTTGAGCAAATGGACAATATTCATTACAATGCCCAAATGAATACCAAACACATTCGGGAGTTTTGTGCTTTAGATGAAACCTCCAAAGAACTTTTGAAAACCGCTATGGAACGTTTAAATCTATCAGCTCGTGCTTATGACCGAATTCTGAAAGTAGCCCGCACTATTGCAGACTTAGAAGCATCGCCACAAGTAGGTTCTTCCCATATTGCAGAGGCCATTCAGTATAGAAGTTTGGATAGGGATGGCTGGTTGGGATGAGATTCTTAATGTTCCGTAATTTCTAAGCTTTTTTAGATATTAAAAAAAGTTCCTATGCTTAATATCAGTTTAACCATTCTGAGAGTGTTTCTTCAACAACTCCTTTTATAATCGGTTTGGATATATATTGGTTCATTCCCATTTCGAGGCATTTGTTTTTTTCCTCTTTTTCAGTCCCGGCAGTTATGGCAATAATAGGAACAGTTGTTCCGGAGTCTAAATTCCGAATGGCTTTTGTCGCTTCGTATCCATTCATCACCGGCATTTGGATATCCATAAAAATGATATTTGGAAGTATATTTTCGAATTGATTTACAGCTTCCAGGCCGTTTTTAGTTTCGAAAATGGTAGCTTCGGGAACTATTTTCTGGATAATTGTTTTGAGCAAAAGCATGTTAATCGCATTATCTTCAACAAGCATGATTTTGAAGGTATGTGGATTGTCAAAATTAGCCAACAATTCAATATTTTCGGTATGATTTATTGAGGTTTTAGCATTGAAATTTTCATCTGATGTTTTTAAATCTAAAGAAAAGTAAAAAACACTTCCTGTATCTACCTTACTTTTCAGCTTTAATTTACTATCCATCAAACCTAAAAGTTTGTTTGAAATAGTAAGCCCTAAGCCGGTACCACCAAATTTTTTGGTAGTAGAACTGTCTTCTTGTGAGAAGGCTTTGAATATTTTTTTCTTATTTTTTTTCTGAATTCCAATCCCTGAATCAGAGACTGCAAAACGAATTCTTTTTTTAGTAGAATCAATATCATCAATTAAAAAGATCTCCAGTTTTACAAAACCTTTTTCAGTAAATTTTACTGCGTTTGTTAATAGATTGATTAAGATTTGCTTCAATCGGACAGTATCAATCCAACAATATTTTGGAATTTTTTTATCTACCATCAGTTCTAAATGAAGCTTTTTTTGATTGGATTCAAAAGAAACCAAATCAATTACCTGTTTTAATAATTCCTTGATTTCAAACTGTTCGATGTGTAAATTAAGTTTTCCGGCTTCTATTTTAGAAAAATCAAGAATATCGTTTACAATTTCCAATAAAGTATGGGCAGATTGATTTACGGTAATCATGTGTTTTTTCTGAATGGTATCAAGTTCCGTTTTAATCAAAAGGTCTGTGAAGCCAATGATTCCATTTAACGGTGTTCTGATTTCATGGCTCATATTGGCCAAAAATTCAGATTTAGCTTTATTGGAGGCTTCTGCCAACTCTCTTCCTTTTATTGCTTTTTCAGCTTCTTTTCTTTCTGTGATATCAATATAAATTCCTTCGATATAGGTAATCTCCCCATTTTTATAAATGGCATCTCCAAATTCTTCCACCCAAACAATCTCATTATTCTTATTCAGAATTCTATAAACGGAATGGATTGGTTTTCCATTCTTTATTGCCTCTTCTTGGGTTATTAGTGTTTGTTCCTTATCTTTTGGATGAATTAAATCAATAAAAATCAAGGTGTTGTTTAAAAAATCAGTTTTTGGATAACCGGTTAGTTTTTCAATTTCATCGTTCAAATATATTTTGGTGGCATAGTTATCGTATTTTGACAGATAAACAGTTCCTGGGATGTTATTGGCCAACAGACGGAATTTTTCTTCACTTTCAAAGATGGCTGTTTCAGTAGTAATTCGCTCAATTGTAGAGGCGATATTTCTGGCCAGTGTTCTTAAAATGTTGATTTCATCTTCTGCCCATTCTCTTTCATCTGTTGTGTCATCAAATCCCAGGATACCATGAAGTTCATTTTTTATAAATACCGGAAGTAAAATGAGTGAAGTGGTGTTGAGATCGTGTAGTTTGTTTTTAAGAGATTCATTGTTACTATTTGGAATGACAGCAGCATAGATTTTATTTCCGAATAGACTGTCCATTATTTCTTCAAAATACTCGTAGGGAATATTTTGGAGTTTACTATTATTTTCACTTAATGTGACATTGTTGATAATCCAACGGTATTTTTGACTTATTGTGCCTTTATCAGCATCGTTTATAAAATAGGAGGCGCGATGTGATTTGGTCGCTTTTCCCATAATAATGAGGACTTCAGAAAAAATATCGTTAATGTCATTACTGTTGATGAATTTTTCCGAACATAATGTCATAGCGGATAACAATTCACTTTTATACGCTAATTTTTTTTCTGTTTCCAATCGCATTTGTGATTCAATTGCAATGACAATAATATCCGAAAGCGATCGGGCAAAATTAATATCTTCATGATCCCATTTAATCATTCGATCTGTAGATTCAAAACAGATAATCCCTTTAAGATTTCCATTTATAAATATCGGCGTGTTTAACAGTGAGATTATTTTATTTTCAGGAATATAATTTAGGCATAGTTCTTTGGTAATTTCAGTGGAGTATACGTCTGAGGCAACGATTTGGATTCTACCTTCAATTTTTGAAAAATAGTTTGGGAATTGACTTTTGGACAATTCGATATCTTTTTCATAAATATTGCTCTTCAAATCATACGTATAGTAACATTTAATTTTTTCCGGGAAATATTCCCAATAGCCCATTCGGTTAACTCCGATTGCTTCTGTAGAAATTTCTAAAATATTCTTTAGAATTGTATCAAAGTCATTAAAACTCGAAAAGCTTTTTGTCGTAAAAAATTTTAAGGTTTCATTGTATTTAATAATTTTTGCTTGTCTTGCAATTCTTTCTTCTTCAATGTTTTTCAAAAAAGTAATATCACGGGCAATGATAGAATACCCGGTAATATTTCTGTTTTCATCTCTATTAATGGATACTTTTTGAGAGACCCAGATTTCGGTACCTTCTTTTTTATTGATAATGGGAAACTCCAATAAGGGAAAGTTATCCATTTCAGTATTTGATTTTTGATAAAAATCAAATACTGGCCGCAGGTAATCTTTTCGGATTAGATTGACGAATTTGGTTTTATATAATTCAGGGATAGTATACCCGGTTATTTTTTCAGTATTCTTGTTTATGAAAATATAGTTACCGCCTTTATCCAATTCAAAGATGATATCGGTAGCCGATTCGACTAAGTTTTCATATGATTTTTGGATTGTTATTTGTTCTGTTATATCCTGACCAATTTCTATAAAAAGGTCTTTGGAATATTTTTGGCAGGTCCATTGGATGTATTTATAATTTCCGTTTTTACATTTTAATTTTCGGGTATAAACACTCCCCACCAATACATTTTTTTCGAGTTCATTTTTGTTTATTTCGGTATCATCCGTTAATGCTCTAAAATGGCTTCCCATTACTTCGTTTACCTTATATCCTAAAATAGGTAATATAGTTTCGCTGCAAAAAGTAATTTCTCCTTTTATATTGGATATAATTACTAGTGTATTCCCGTTGTTTACGACTTTATGGGTAAAATTAAATTTGTCTTTGATGCTCAATGAAGACTTATGTCTGATATAATTGATGCACAAAACAATTAAAGAGTAATTAAATAATCTGAAAACTACAGATTGTGGAACTAAATTGAACGTATAAACGCTTAATAAATAGATGAAAACAGCTGCGGTAAAATACCAATACAAACGCATCGGTTTTATGACAGTATAGGATAATAAAAAAATAGTGGTAAACGATATAATAGGAATATTATCTCCCGGAGAATAAATTAAATTTCTACATACATAGGCAAACGAAAAGACAAACAATATTTTGGTAACCAATTGAATATTTCTAAACAACCAGGGTAATTTTTTACTGATACAATAGGTTACAATAAAAAAACTTCCTAAAACAAAATTTTGTATGAATAAACTTTTAGGACGAAGATTAAATATTTCAAAAGTGGATTCCAGAATTATAATAATTATCCCAGTTAATAAGAAATAGATTTGATATTCTTCGTTTCTGGCATTTTCACCGGAATATTCTTTAAAATATTTATTGTAGAATGCCTGTTTCGTTTTGAAATAATTATAGATTAACAAAAAAAACAAAACGATTGAGAAAGCTATTATGGCCTTTATAATGTTTTTGTCTATGAGTAATGTGTTGATTAATAGTAAATTGTTTTTTTTTATAGAGTTACTATATAAGTTAAAAAAGATATCCAAAAAAAAACTATAGTATAGCTCCATATGTATAAACTTAAGTTTAAAAAAGATTACTATTTGGGGAATTTTATCTTTTTATAATGTAAAAATGAAAGAAATTATTTTTTCCATCTATTTGATTAATAGCATCAGATAAAGTATTCGATAAGTCTTTTACTAATAAAAGGCTAATTTACTCGGATTATATTTTAAAAAAAATTATTTTCAACTAATTAAGACTAATTTATGTATTTATTCGAATCCAATAATTGATTCGTAAATGGCATAATACATTGAGTATACAAACGGGATTGTAAAAAAAACTCCAATAAAGCATCCTATTAATCCAACTATTGCACCTAGAAAAGCCATAAGCATAAGTCCCAGAATTACTATTGGGCGTTTTGAAACAATAATACAACTTGATTTTATAGCTGCAATCGCTTTCAAATCACTGAAAATGATAAGCGGAATAGTCAGTAGTGTAAAAATGGTGATGGCTATTGAAATGATTATACTGATTAATTCATTTCCGGGGTTTTTCAAAGCCAAAGACGATAAAACGCTGGCCATTGAAATTAAAAATGTAGCTCCGAAAAGTTCTTTAAAATAAGGGGCTTTATAAAATTCAAAAACGGTAGATACATGAAATTCTTCATCGATTTTGGCACAACGGGCCATTTTTATTAATCCGGCAAAAAAAGGACTGGTCAAAGATGTGAATACGATATTGGAACCGATAAAGATTAAACTCTTAGTTTCGGATAAATTTTCAGCCTTTAGATTCTCAGGTTTTAGTATCGTCATAAAAGTAGGAAGACCATAAATTGAAATTAAAATTCCCGCTATTGAGGCAAACAGCACTACCATAAAAACTAAAATCATTGAACCGGCATAAAGCGCTATTTTTTTATAATTTTCGAATGCACTATTGAAAACCGTTGCAAAATCTAAATCATAACCATTCATTTTAATTTCTTCTATCCTGTCTTTTCTTGACATCATTCTTGTTTTTTTAAATTTATAATTTATAATATACTTCTTCAAAAGGAACTCTAAAACGCTCTCCATAGACACCATTTTCTTCTCGAATTCCACAACTAATAATCATGTTTATCTCAGAGGAGAATGGTAAATCCAGTATTTTTTTTATTCTTAAGGAATCAAAACCTTCCATCGGGCAAGTATCATAATTTATAGCCGCCATACTCAACATAAAATTCTGTGCAGCAAGAGCCGCACTTTTTTGGGCTACAATTCTCATATCACTTCGTCTGGTTTCCTTGTAGGTCGGTTTGAAAATTCCGATAACTTGAAAAAAAAGAAACTTGAGAGTTCCCAATATTCCAATAATGTCAAAATATAAGGTAGGAACAATCTTTTGATAGTAATTCAGGGCAAACAATTCTCTTTTAGAATATTCTGATTCCGGCTTGTCTCCAAACTTAGATTTTAAATGGTCTATGTTAGATTGGACTCTTTTTTTCCATAAATCTTTTCTGGCTACTACAACAACCATCTGATTGGCCGTTTTGGCTGCATTTTGAAAAAAACTGGCTGCCGTGATTTGAGATAACACTTCGGGAGAAGTAACATGATAAAATTCCCAAAGTTGCATATTACTGCTTGTGGGAGCCAAAGTAGCCAGACGGATACATTCTTTCACTTTGTTTTCATCAATAGCCTTTTTTTGAAATAGTCTTGTGGAGCGTCTGAATTCAATTGCTTCACTAACCGATTTTTCGTTCATTATATCCATTATAAAATTGTCTAATAGTTACTGCATTATCTATGGAAGAATAATTTTTTCAAGTTACTAAAATTTATAATTTTAAAAAGGATCTGTTGCAATAAAATAAAAACGAATTGGGTATAGTTTCAAATAGACTTACCCAATTCGTTGAAGCAGTTGTTATTTTAACGAAGCCTTAAACTATATCCTAAAAATAAATCAGCCTGTTTTGTGTCACTTGCCAATGCTGTAATAATAGAACTGGAACCAAGATAAAATCCATACACTCTAAATCCTAAACCACCGGTTGTCCCTGAAATTTCATTTTGGGCCCAAGAGGAATAAAGTTCGAAATTTTTTATTGAAAAACGCGGGGTTATCGAGATGATATTTTGGGTTGTAATCTGGTCATTGTCATTATCATTGCCTAATTTTTGTTGGGTATATATCGAAACGAAAAATTTAGGAACCACTTTTATATCTACATAGGCAGTAAACAGAGTAGGTAACTTTACTTTGATATTTGAATTGGCTTCTTTTTTGGTTAAGTAACCACTGTTTATTAAAATAGTTTCAGCGTCTTTCAGACTTTCTACATTTTCAAAAGAACTTAGGTCCAGACCATGATTAGTAAGGGTCCCTGCAGGGATATTGAAATCATAGTTTGTTGAAGAGTTATCTGGATCTTTGAAAGTCATTCCTCCAATATTCTTAACGGCTAATCCGGCATTCAGTTTATAATTGTCTTTGTCTTTTAATTGATAATTTAGTCCTAAGTCTACCGCCAGACCGTTTAAATTTCCAAAAAGAGATTGGGTATAGTTGTTCGTATTTGAAAAACTATCGGTCAAGTTTCCGGAATAGCCAATATTCAACTGGGTATTCACATTGTTTAAATAAGCAGTTGTTGGATAATAATCCAGATTTCCCTGAAATTTATCGATACCAAAGTTGGCATAAGAACCAGGGAATAATAGTTTTAATGTGGCACCTCCATTGAATTTGTGCTTATCATTTTCTAATAAATTCCGGGCTACTGAAAATCCGAGTTCCCCCCAAGTGGTGGCATTCATACGTTGGTTGTAATCACTTTTTAGCAATGTGGTTCCTAAAATAGTGTTGGTGTTTCCATCGATTATAGCTTTACCTAATTGTGAATCAATATCGACAAAATTCGCTTTGATATAAGATTTTAAGTTAACGGCAAAAGCCCATTTGTTTACTTTCATGGCAAAACCAGGCCCGTAAATTTCAGCATCGATACGCATGTTCACGGGTTCATTTCCTTGAAAAAGTAAATTTTCAATATTGTTGGAACCGACCAAATCACTAAATCCAATTTTGTTATTGGAGGTATTGATGCTTACCGAAAAAAGATTGATGTCATACTTTGAATTTAAATTAGAAAGCTCGGCCGGATTCACAGATGTGCTTAATACGCCAATACTGTTAGAGTTTTTTATTCCTGAAAAATGATCCTGTGCAGACATACTGAATGCAGATAGCATGGCAGAAAAGAAAAGTGATTTTTTCATACAATTTGAGTTTTTAGGGTATTATTTATTTAAGGTTTGGGTAAATGAAATTATAAATTTTAGATAAGATTCCAAATTACTTCATGGGGTACCGGGGCAGTTATCGTTACTAATTCTTTAGAAACCGGATGAATAAAAACCAATTTTCGGGCATGTAAATGAATACCGCCATCAGGATTGCTTCGGTCAAAGCCATATTTTAAATCGCCTTTTATGGGAGATCCTATAGCCGAAAGTTGCGCCCTGATTTGATGGTGTCTGCCCGTATGCAAGTTAATTTCTAAGGCAAAATAATTATTCAATTCCTTGAAAATAGTATAGTCTAAACTCGCCATTTTACTATCGGGAACTTCTTTTAAATGCGCTTTGGAGGTATTGTTTTTTTCATTTCTTTTCAGAAAGTGAATGAGTTTATCTGCGGGTTTAGGTGGTTTGTTTTTTACAATAGCCCAATATGTTTTTTGTGTTTCCCTGTTTTTAAACAGTTCGTTCAATCGGGTCAGCGCCTTGCTGGTTCGGGCAAAAATAACGATTCCGGTTGTAGGTCGGTCCAGGCGATGAACGACGCCCAGAAAAACTTCACCTGGCTTGTTATATTTGTCTTTAATATATTCTTTTACCACTTCACTTAGCGGTTTATCTCCGGTTTTATCGCCTTGAACAAGATCTCCCACACGTTTATTGACCACGATGATGTGGTTGTCTTCATGAAGAATTTGGAGATTGTTCTTGTTTGATACTTCTTTCATGAATTATTTTGAAATATAAATCGCTGTTTTATAATTTTCTTCTGTTATTTCTAGTTGGTCTTTATATTTTTTTGGAATTTCATTTGCTGTTTTTTTCAATGATATCAGGATGATTTTTTTATTGGATTTAAAAACAGAGTCAAATTGATTGGCTTCTTTGATGAGTTGCGCTTTTCCATTGGTGTAAAATTGACCGGAGTAATTTTTTTCTTTCCAATAATACACAGGAATTTCCTCATTTTTAGTTTTGGCTTTTAGTTTTTCCAAAATATACTTGTCAGAATTCATGTTATAATCTACTTTTCCTGTAGCAAATATGGCAAAATAAAAAATAAATACGACTGCAGGAAAAAATGCGGCAATACGGAATAGTATTTTTTTACTTTTAAAATCTTCCCACCAATATACCATCAAAAACATGATAGGAACTGTTATAGGAAGCATATAGGTATGCAGTATGTTTTTAGAAAAGGTAAAGAAAACAGGTGTCCAAAAAAGCCACAGCACTAAAAAAGAAACCCAATTGTTTTTCATGATGGTTGTTCTGTTTTTCCATAATTTATAACCTACAATTTGTATCCATGGAAAAGCGAAAACAATCATAAAAGCCCAAATCATTCCTATAGGTTGTGTTTTAGGTTTTCCGTATAAGTCTCCTTTCCATCCGGATTCAACGAATCGTTTGTAGTGCTCTCCTACAATGAAATAATCAAGGAAACCAGGAGCTTTTTGTTCAGCTAAATAATACCACGGAACTGCAATGATAGCTATAATAAGCACCCCTAAAACAATGGAGAATTTAGAAAAAACTTCTTTAAACCTGTTGAAATCAAGGACACACCATAAAAAGATAGGGGGTAAGGTCAACATTAGTACTAATGGGCCTTTGGCCAGTAATCCGAGGCCTATAAAAATGGAGAACACATAATTCCAATACGTTTTTACAGGGCTATTCATCGTTTTCCAAAAGGAAACCATTACCATCGTGGTACAAAAAGCAAAAGCAGTATCAGTAGAAACAACTCCGGTATGAATAAGGAATTCAGGCATTGTCAGTAAAATAAAGCCCGGTAAATAGAAAGAAGCCCCCGTTTTTTTGACAATTCGTCCAGTTATAACCAGTATAAGAACATTCAATAGGTAAGAAGGGAACCGAGCTGCAAATTCGTTAATCCCAAAAACAATATAACTTAAAGCAGACAACCAGGTTGACATAGGTGGTTTAGCCATAAAGGGTACCCCATAATCAATTTGAGGTACAATCCATTGCTTGGTTTCCCACATGATTCGTGCGATTTCCGCATATCTCGCTTCTGTTTTATCTAATAATGGAATTTCTGCAATTAATAAAAGTCGGAAAATAAGGAGAATAATTACCGAAAGGTATAGGATAAAAGAATTGTTTTTTAGTTTTTCGGGAATCATTTCTATTGGTTATTAAAGTTATAGGTATGCTGTAACATTGTTTTTATACTCTTTTTTTATGGTATATAAATCAAGCCAAAGTTTGAAAAAATAGGTGGGTTTTACTTTTGAATTTCCTTTTTCAATCCATGATTTTAAAGGAATTTCTTTCATTTTTAGAATGGCTTTTTCTTTGCCGAAGAGATGAATCATTCTAAAAAAGAGTTCAACATCAAAAAGCCATTTAGAAATAAAAGGTTTTTTAAATAATTGTACTGCAATTTCTTTTGTGAAAACTTTGCAGCCACATTGGGTGTCATAGACTTTTAAATCAAGAATATTAGAAATAAAAGTGGCAATTATCCGTCCAATTAAAAAACGACTGTTTTCACGAATGATGGTTGAGCCTATTTTTCTGATTCTGGAGCCAAAACAGAAAACAATTTCTTCTTTCAGATATTGGGAAATAGCCATGAACTCTTCTAATGTCGTGGCCAAATCGGCATCGAGATAACCGATGATTAGATAATCAAAATTGTCGTTACAATAATTAATTCCGACCCGGACAGCTTCTGCTTTTCCCACATTTTTGGCTAGAGAAACAATATGAATTTGATTGTCATATTTTTCTTTTAATGCTTCAAGTAAACGGATTGTATTGTCTGTGGATCCATCATTAACAAAGCAAATTGTAGCTGATTTGAAGAGCTCTAAAAAATTAGAATATTCTCCAATAGAAATTCCGGTTTCTTCATTATAACAAGGAATAACAATACATGTAGTTGGTGTATTGGGCATATATTTTTAATTTCTGACAAAAATAGTCCTGATAATCAAATTAGGCTAATATTGTTCGTTTTCATTAGGAAAATCTTTTGTTTTTACATCGGTAACATATTGACTTATTGCAGTAGTCATCCCTTTATATAAATCCATATAACGGCGCAAAAATCGAGGACTAAATTCATTATTCATTCCCAGCATATCATGGATAACAAGCACCTGTCCGTCAACACCACCTCCAGCACCAATTCCGATAACGGGAATGGAGATACTTTTCGCTACTTTTTCGGCTAAATGAGCCGGTATTTTTTCTAAGACTAACGAAAAACAGCCTAAGTTTTCTAATAATTTGGCGTCTGCCATTAATTTTTCGGCTTCTTGTTCTTCTTTGGCACGAACTGAATAGGTTCCGAATTTATAGATGGATTGTGGGGTTAACCCTAAATGTCCCATAACAGGGATTCCTGCATTCAGAATTTTTTTGATAGAGTCTTTAATTTCTTTTCCTCCTTCTAATTTTACTGCATGCGCACCACTTTCTTTCATTATTCTGATGGCAGAACGTAATGCTTCTCTGGGATCTGATTGGTAGCTTCCAAAAGGCAAATCAACAACAATCAAAGCCCTGTCTACGGCTCTAACCACAGAGGAAGCATGATAAATCATTTGATCTAAAGTAATGGGTAAAGTAGTTTCGTGGCCCGCCATTACATTGGAAGCAGAGTCACCTACAAGAATTACATCTACGCCGGCAGTGTCTACAATTTTTGCCATGGTATAGTCATAAGCGGTTAGCATCGAAATTTTTTCACCATTGGCCTTCATTTCGATTAACGACTTAGTGGTAATTCTTTTATAATCTTTTTTTACAGTTGACATTGAGTGCATTTTTAGTCACAAATCTAGTGACGGATTATATTTTGTAAAAGTAGTAAAAACAAATTCTTTTGAAACAAAAAAATGGGTCCGAAAAAGGGAACCCATTTTTAAATAATAGTATGGTAATACTACATTAATGTTTCAATTCATTAAATTTTATGTCTGGAGTAAATGCTGAATGCGTTTTTTCAACAATTAATTCTTTGACTACTGAAAAACTCTTTGATTGTCTGATGTTTAAAGAAGAGGTGCCAATAGCTACATTATAATTTCCGGCTTCGGCAATCCAGGCATTTTTTGCTGTAATAAATGAAGCTAAATCTTTAGGATTTAATGTTAAGGTTAACGTTTGGCTTTCTCCAGGTTGGAGTTCTTTTGTTTTAGCAAAGGCTTTTAATTCTGAAGTTGGTTTATCGATAGTTTTTGAAGGAGCGCCAAGGTACAATTGAACCACTTCTTTTCCAGCTGTTTTCCCCGTGTTTTTTACCGTTACTGTGATGTTCATTTTGTTTGCAAATATATTTGAACTTAATTTAATGTTCGAAACATCAAAAGAAGTGTACGATAATCCATATCCAAATTCATACGATGGTTTTACTTTGAAAGTATTAAAATAACGATATCCTACATAAACGCCTTCTTCATAAGTTACGCTTGTTGGATTTTCTGCAGGCGTACCAATCCAGTTTTTGGAAGATGGAGTATCTTCATATTTTACAGGGAAAGTCATCGTTAATTTTCCTGAAGGAGTCACTTTTCCGGTGAAAACATCCGCAACAGAATTTCCGCCTTCTTGACCAGGTTGCCATGGTAAAAGAATGGCATCTACTTTGTCTCTCCAACTAGCGGTTTCAATTACACCGCCAATATTCAAAACCACAACTACTTTTTTTCCTTTTGCATGAAAAGCACCGGCTACATTATTAATTAAAGCGACTTCGTCAGTGGCTAAATTAAAATCAGCATCTACTTTTCTGTCATCTCCTTCACCAGCATTTCTTCCTATTGTGATCAAGGCAAGTTCAGATGAATTAGCTTTGTTTTCAATAATTTCTTTGCTTAATTCTAATTCTTCAATACGTTTTGGAGTTGCTAATAATCCACCATTTTTTTCACGACGTTCCAATTCCTTTGCTTTTTGATCTACAGCATAAGGTTTATATAATCCTTCAAGATCTTTATCAATTGAAAATCCAGAATTTGTTAAACCGTCGATTAATGAAATTGTATAAGCTTCATTCACATCACCACTTCCGGTTCCTCCAGAAATAAAATCATAAGAAGTAACCCCGAAAACAGCCAATGGAGTTGATTTAGAAGTGAATGGCAAAGTGTTTTTATCATTTTTCAATAATATAGTTCCTTCTGCAGCAGCTTGTCTGGTAACTTCTGCATTTCCTTTTAAATTTGGTTTATTCGAATAATTGTATTTGCTCATTGATGGCGATTTCATAACCAATTCTAAAATACGCGTCAAATCCTTATTTACAACTTCTGCGGACAATTTTCCGCTCTTCATATTGTCTAAAATGGCTTGTTTTTGATTAGGCGTTCCCGGCATCAATAAATCATTTCCAGCCGATAATTGTGCGGTAACATTACTTACAGATTTTGGAGATAAAGGAGAATTTGCACCACCAAAATCATCATAACCGCCAAACCAATCGGTCATTACTAAACCTTTAAAACCCCACTCATTTCTTAAAACTGTTGTCAATAAATCTTTTCTTTGAGAAGTATAAGTTCCATTCAGCAAGTTATAAGACGACATGATTGTCCATGGTTGTGCTTCTTTTACAGATATTTCAAAACCCCTTAAATAAATTTCACGTAAAGCTCTTTCGCTGATATGGGCATTTACTCCCATACGATTACGCTCTTGATTGTTAGCCGCGAAATGTTTAATTGAGGTTCCAACACCATTCGATTGAATCCCATTTACAATTGCAGCCGAAATTTTACCAGTAAGTAAAGGATCTTCCGAATAATATTCGAAGTTTCTTCCACATAATGGATTTCTGTGAATATTCATTCCAGGTCCAAGTAAAACATCTATACCATATTCTTTTACTTCGTTACCAATTGCTTTTCCAACATTGTTGATTAACTCGGTGTTCCAAGTGGATGCCAATGCCGTTCCAACAGGAAATGCAGTTGCATAATAATTGTTTGTATCATTATTTCGTTTTGGATTAATTCTCAATCCTGCAGGACCATCTGACACAACAACGGTTGGAATTCCTAATCGTTTTAAATCATAAGTTCCGCCAGCGGCTCCCGGTACTTTACCTTGAAAACCTTCAGTTATTGGCTGAAAAGTTGTAATATCAAATCCAGGCATTCCAATTCCAATAAGCATACTTGCTTTTTCGTCATCGGTCATTTGTTTGATCAGATCTTTAATTCTGTCTTGCATCGGAAGGCGGTAATCTTCGTAATGGTCCAATTTTCCGTTTTTGTTTAAATCAGAAAAGGTGTATCCATCTACATTTATAGTTGGGTGTTTTTCAGTTGATTCCTGATTTGGTTTTTTTGTCCAGGAAATCCCGGATAAAACTACAGCAGTCAATACTGAAGTTTTAGCAATTTTGGTGAGTGTTGTTTTTTTCATTTTTATTTAGTTGTTGTTTTATCGCTTCATTATGAAGCAATATTAAGTATTTATTTTTGTATTCCAAAAAAAATAGATATTAATTTTATTATTTTCAGACAGATATAGAAAAAATATAATGCAATTCGTATTTTTGGAACGAAATAAATGCTATGGATTTTAAAAGAAGAGTAGAAGAAAAATCAGTTAAAGCTTGGGAAATATATATTCCTAATTTGTCTGTTGACTGTGTTGTTTTTGGGTTTCATGATGCCAAATTGAAAGTTTTGGTCATAAAATTAAAAGATAAAGAGGTGTGGCAACTTCCCGGAAGTTATGTTTTAAAAACAGAAAATCTGAATGAAGCGGCGAATCGAATTTTGTTTGAACGTACGGGGGCTTCTAATATTTATTTACAACAATTCAAGGTTTTTAGTGATTTAAGCCGTAATCAGGGGCTTTTTGATGAATTTTCAGATGATATTTGGAATAAACAACGATTTATTACTGTAGGTTTTTATGCTTTAGTCGATTTTTCTCAAGTGAATTTGGTTCAGGATGAATTCTCAGAAGTTTGTGAATGGAAATCGCTAGATGAATTACCGGAATTGATGATGGATCACCGTGATATACTTGACAGCGCATTGGTAACACTTCGCAGACAGTTAAACTATAAACCGATTGGTTATAATTTATTGCCTGAAAAATTTACCATGCCCGAACTACAAAAACTCTATGAAGTTCTATTAGACAAGAAACTGAACCGGGGTAATTTTTATAGAAAAATCCTTCGGTATGATATTCTCGAAAAATTACATGAGATTAGGAAGGGAGGGGCACATAAAGCCCCTGATTTATACCGTTTTGATGTAGCCAAATACGAATTAGCACTTAAAAACGGGCTTAATGAAGGTTGGTAAGAAATCGTTTCTATGTTTTATAAATTGGAATTATATTGAATTCTTCGGCCTGTTTTTCTTTTAATAAATAATCTTTTATTGCCATTAGCATTGCTTTATTGGAGGTAAAAAGCTCTCTGTTGAAATTGATAATGGTTGTTAAATCGATGTCTTCAATGCTGGTTTCTTGGGCATCAGAATAGAAATCGTTTAGTGCCCTCGAATAATTATTTTCTATAATTTTAAAAACCTGTTGGAGATTTTCAAAATCGGCCATTTTTTTCTCAGTTAAAAAAGCATTAAATTGAAGATATAGGTCTTCTGTTTCTTTTTTATTATGGATGAAAAAGTTGTATTTGATATCCTTGGAAGAATGGCTCAGATTAGAAATATTACTGCTAATATCTTTTATGCTTTTTACCGCATGCATGGCACTTCGCACCGCTGATATTAATTGGTTAAATTCAGAGAATTCTTCTGTTTGTAAAATAGGTCTGAATTTTAAATAAAACGCCTGAATTTCACCTTGAAGTTGTTTTAGAAAATCATATTTTTCATCTTTGGTCTTCAGGTTGAATTTTATTTTTTCGTTGATGGTTTTAAATTCTATTTCGTCTTTTAGATATTGAGTATTAATCTTGAATAATTCGAGGTTGAACAGCATTGAATTATGGATAAAATATTTCGTTTCTCTTCGGAATAAATCTAATGCTGTAACCGGTTCAGCAATAGAAGCATGTTTGATAAAAGCTGTTACAGAACCATTGGAATCTTTGAAAAAAAGTTCTAAAAAAAGAGTAAAGTGTTTAAGGATGATTAAGAAGAGGATAACGGCAAGCAGGTTAATTAAACTGGAGAAAATAACTAAGCCAATAAGAGGGTCTGTAACATTTAAAATATGGGTAATGAAGTTTAAAATAGGAGATAATGCTATATAAGCCCCCAACGTGATGCATATATTAAAAAGCACATTTCCTAAAACAATTCGCTTTTTGGAAGCATTACCGCCTATTGCTCCTAATATTATTTTAATTGTTGTTCCTGTTTGTGATCCCAAAACAATGACTGCCGCAATAGGAAATGTAATTGCCCCTACATGTAATGCACTTAAAGTAAGTGCCATTGTAACGGAACTTGACTGCACCAACAGAGTGATTAGAAAACCGATAAGTAAAAAAACAGCCAACGGCATCGTTACATATTTCGAAAAGTCGAATAATTCCATTTGGGCTTCCATAGCCATTTTTATAAAAGAAAGTCCAATAAATAATAGACCAAATCCAAAAAGAAAAAAAGAAATATAATTAATATTTTTTCGGTTTCTAAATAAGATTAAGAGTAATCCACCCAAACCAACTACCGGATAGGCAACCACTTCAATATTAAATTTAAACCCGAGCATAGCCACGAGCCAACTGTCTAATGTCGTACCCAGATTGGCCCCAAGGATGATAGCCATGGCATTTTTCATCGTAAATACCCCGGCACCTACAAAAGCCAAAACCATAAATGTTACCATAGAACTGCTTTGCAGGATTCCGGTAACGATTGCTCCTCCAGTCGCTGCGCTAATCTTATTCTTGGTAATGCGCTGGAGGTAGAGTTTGAAATTTCTTCCGGAAAGATTTTTTATGGACTCTTCAAGCAGATACATGGCAAAAAGGAATAAACCAATACCAGCAACTAGCCTAAAGATAGAATTCAATATTTCCATAATCAAAAGTGTATACTTAAAGATACTTAAAATTATAGGATTTTATCAATAAAAACTGATATAATATTGTGTCGAAGAATGATTTTACAGCATACTTTTTGTAAAAAAAAGTATAGCTACGAATTTATGGTCTAAAACGATTTTTTAATTCGGTCTAAATCACGTTTTGTATCCTGCTCTTTAAGAGATTCACGTTTGTCATAGGTTTTCTTCCCTTTGCAAAGTCCAATTTCCAACTTAGCCATTCCTTTTTCGTTAGTAAAAAGTCGTAACGGAATAATGGTAAGTCCTTTGGCCTGAACACTTCGGGCTAAGCTTTTTAGTTCTCTTCTGTTTAATAGAAGTTTTCTTTCGCTTCGGGCTTTATGATTGAATTGATTTCCAAAAGCATATTCTTCAATATAGGTATTGATGGCAAAAAGTTCGTTGTTGTTGAATTCACAAAAACTTTCGGTAATATTGGCTTTCCCTAAACGGATGGATTTGATTTCAGTTCCTGCCAAAACGATTCCAGCAGTATATTTTTCGATGATTTCATAATCAAATCGAGCCCTTTTATTTAGTATGTTGACCGTTTTTAGCATAGGATTGCAAATGTAGGAACAAATCAATGAATCGGCAATATAATTTATAAAATTGATTTAAATTTGCGAGATGGAAAAATCACATTCAAAAGACCCGCTTCACGGAATCACCTTAAAATCCATTTTAGAAAAATTGGTCGATTATTACGGATTTGACACAATGGGGGAGTTGGTGAAAATTAAATGTTTTACTGATAATCCAAGTATCAAATCCAGTTTAACTTTTTTACGAAAAACAGCATGGGCAAGAACAAAGGTCGAAGAATTGTATGTAAAGACATTGCCTAAATTCTCAAAAGACTGAAATTCTATAATTTATAAGAGATCATTACTCCTCCGCGGTAAGGAAACCATTCGCCGCTTTTGTTATAGTGTTCGGCTTTTTCATATCGTTCGCCTGTACTGATATGATATCCATTGTAAAAACCTTGATGCCAACCGCCTCCTAAAAAGCAATCCAACATAAATTTATTATTAAGCTTTACTTCATAACCAATGGTTGCCCCAATAAGATATCCAAAACCTTTTTCATACTTATCGGTGTTTAGATAATTCCATTTTTGGAAGTTAAATTTGGTTGCACCCATATGCATTCCAGTATAAAAACCATTGTAGTTCTCTTTAAAATGATATCTATATTCAGAAGTGAAAGTGTAAAATTGTCTAGGATTCCCTTTAATTGATTTCCAAGGGGAAGCCAAGACGTCAAATTGCAGCGTCGATTTATTTCCGATACTGGTTTCAATACCAACATTCGGAATTGTCAGTAAAGTGGTAAAGGCATTTGCTTTAATATAGGTTTGACTGTGTGATTGTATCGAAAATAAAAGAATGGTAAGAATAAGGATTTTTCTCATTGTAGGGCTGTGTTTTTGTATTTAAAATTTGAATAAAAACACCTGTTTATTTAGGAATTTTTGTGCAAATATATAGCTTAATTATAGATTTTATCATTAAAAATCAGGTTTTGAATAAAATTATTTTTCTGTTATGGATAATGGTAAAAATTAGAAAAAGATAGGTTTGAAGTGGTGTTTTGGGTAGGTAATACTATCGAAACTTCATTTTAGTTCAAGCATTCGGTACCAGCTATTTTAAAACAACGTTCGCTGCCTAAATACAAAGGGTTTCCGTGTTTTTCAGACCAAAATCCATCCAATATATCTTTGGTAATGCATCGGTATACTGCAACTCCTTTATAAATGTTTTTATCGGCACCTTGGTAGTTAAAATTAATCACAAGAATATCGTCCTTAAAAAAGCCGTGTCCTGTTTGTTCCTGTTCTTGATTGATAAGCCATTTTGCTTTAATTCGGTTATTCTCATCAAGCGATAAAGACAAAGTGCCTTTGTAAGTTGCTTCATTACTATTGTCTTGATTACTCCCGGTAATGGAATAGTGTCCAACTAAATCTTGAATTATCATTTACTTCTAAATTTAAAGTTATGTCCTGTCGGTTCAAGTAGTGTTGATGTTTTTTTTAATTTATATCCTAACTCGCTTGATTTGAAATGGCTTATTACTTTCCGATACAAAAATTTGCAAAAATATTACCAAGTAGTTCATCATTAGTCACTTGTCCGGTAATCATCCCAAAATGGTATAACGCTTCGCGAATGTCAAGTGCCATCAAATCACTGGAGAGACTGGTTTCTAGACCGTATTTCACTTTCGTAATTTCGTCTAAGGCTTTCAATAAGGAATCGTAATGTCTTGTATTGGTTACAATTGTTTCGTTATTTCGTAAAGCACCGGTATTGACAAAAGAAAGTAATTGGTTCTTTAAATCGTCAACTCCGATGTTTTGTTTTGCAGAAATAAATTGAAGTTGTGTGTTATGTGTTGTGAGTTGTGTTTTAATTAATTTAATTTTTTCTTCTGAAAGTAGATCCATTTTATTGATGACAATCAAAAGCGGTTTTAAAGGAAATTGGTTTTTTACTTTTTCAATCTCAATTTTTAGTGCTTCTAAACTCACAATGGATAACTCATAACTGTCAACTAAATAAAGAACCACCTGTGCCTGTTCTATTTTTTCGAAAGTTTTCTTGATTCCGATGCTCTCCACTACGTCTTTAGTTTCGCGAATTCCTGCCGTATCGATGAATCGAAAACCAATTCCGCCAATGACTAATTCGTCTTCAATGGTATCACGGGTAGTTCCGGCAATATCTGAAACTATGGCACGCTCTTCGTTCAATAAAGCATTCAATAAAGTTGATTTTCCCACATTGGGTTCACCCACAATGGCCACGGGGATTCCGTTTTTGATTACATTACCCACCGCAAAAGAATCAATCAAGCGTTTCAGGACAAATTCAATTCGGTTCAATAATTCGTGAAATTGACTTCTATCGGCAAATTCTACATCTTCTTCCGCAAAGTCGAGTTCTAATTCGATTAAAGAAGCAAAATTCAATAATTCTTCACGGAGTTTGGCTATTTCGTTAGAGAAACCACCGCGCATTTGTTGCATGGCAATTTGGTGTGAGGCTTCATTATCTGAGGAAATCAAATCGGCAACGGCTTCGGCTTGCGATAAATCGAGTTTGCCGTTTAAGAAGGCTCTTAAGGTGAATTCCCCTGCGTCGGCCATTCGGCATCCTTTTCGAAGCAATAACTGAATAATTTGTTGTTGAATATAAGTTGAACCGTGACAGGAAATCTCGATGGTATTTTCACCGGTATACGAATTTGGTCCTTTAAAAATAGAAACCAGCACTTCATCAAGGGTTTTGTTTCCGTCAACAATATGCCCCAAGTGTAGTGTATGTGTTTTTTGTTGTATTAAATCTTTCTTTTTGACGGATCGAAAAACATCATTGCCAATGGTAATGGCATTCTCGCCGGAAATTCGGATTACCGCAATTGCTCCCGCTCCAGAAGGAGTAGCCAGTGCAACGATGGTATCTTGGTGTATCATATTAGGTGAAATTTGTTTGGTCTGCCTGTCATATTATGGTATCGCCTTTGTATTTAATTGGTGTTTGCTTGCGCAAACCTATTGTTACTGTCGATTTCATATTTTTTATTCTAAGTTGCAAAGGTAATAAATCTGTGCCAGTATCTGTTTTTTATAAAAAACGAAAATTTTATCAGGATAAAAAAGTAAATAACTGGGAATTAATTGGTTAAAATTGTATCTTTATGGAGGTAAGATTTGATTAATTCCATAAACAGTCTAAAATGAAACGTATCCTATTTCCCACCGATTTTTCTGAAGTAGCTAACAATGCCTTTGTACATGCTTTAGAATTTGCTAAAATAGTCGAAGGCGAACTTATTGTGTTGCATTCGTATGATCTGCCTCCTATTGATGATCAATTTTTTCCTGAAAACTTTACCGAAGTCTATGATACACTCGAGTTAGCTCAATTTGATTTGTTCAAAGATGAAATTCCAAAAATGCGGAGTATAATGGAGAAACAGGATGCTGAACACATTAAGATGACTCATCGGCTGATTGAAGGTGAGCTCGCTACCAATATTAAAAAATTGATTCGTGAGGATAAAATAGATTTTGTGGTCATGGGAACTTCGGGGGCTACAGAATGGGAAGCCTTTTTTGCCGGTTCTAATTCGGGTTCCGTCGTTTTAGGATTAGAAGTACCTATGTTGTGCATACCGGAGGGAGTACATTTCAAAAAAATCCATACCATTGGTTTCAATACCCATTTTAGGGCAAAAGATAAAAAAGTACTTTTTACTCTCTTAGAGATAGCCAAAAAAATAAAAGCTCGTATCAAATGTCTCTATATAAAAACCAGTAATTCGGATGTTGATGAGGCCACTATAGCCCAATGGGAAGCGGAGTTTAGTAAAGAACCTATTGAGTTTTTTGTGATTCAAAGTGATGAAATAAAGCAAGTAATGTTGGATTTTGTTGCCTCCCAAGAGATTGATGTTTTATCGATGTTGGTTTATAAAAAAACGTTATTTGAAGATTTGTTTATACCTGTTTATGCTAAAAAAACAGCCTCTGATATTGCTGTTCCCATTTTAGTCATTCACGCATTAGAAAGTGCGAAACCTAACCTGTAACCTTACTGATAATTATTATGTTAAAAAGGTATGTTTATTATTAAATTAGATTCTTTATTCACTTTAATATCAATACAATGAAACGTATTTTATTTCCAACTGATTTTTCTGAAGTAGCCACAAATGCCTTTATACACGCTTTAGAATTTGCTAAAATTGTTGAAGGCGAACTTATTATACTGCATAGTTTTGAATTGCCGGTATTTGACAATCAATTTTTTCCGGAAAATTATATGGTGATTTACGAATCATTAGAACTTTCCCAGTTTGATATGTTCAAAGATGAAATTCCAAAACTTCGTGCCATGGCCGAAGAACGCCATCTGGGGCATATCAAAATGTCGCATCGGCTGATGGATGGAAGTTTAGTCTATAATATTAAAAAAGCGGTAAAAGCGGATAAAATTGATTATGTGGTTATGGGAACTGCCGGAGCTTCAGGGTGGTCTGATTTTTTTTCAGGAACCAATACCAGTTACGTTTTATCAGACATTGATGTTCCGTTATTGAGTATTCCGGAAGAAGCTAAATTCAAAAAAATAAAACATATCGGCTTTACGACCCGTTTTAGACCAAAAGATAAAAAAGCATTAAAAAGTGTTTTAGAAATAGCTAAAATGGCTGGAGCCGAAGTGAAATGCCTTTATGTTAGAACCAGTAAATCGGATGTTCCCAAAGATACTATCGAAAAATGGGAAACTAAATTTAAAGACGAACCTATTGAGTTTTTTGTGATAGAAAGTGAAGATGTTAAAAATACCATACTCGATTTTATTCTCTATAAAGAAATTGATATTTTGACTATGTTAACCTATAAGAGAGGATTTTTTGAAGGAATATTTCATCCGAGTCTGACCAAAAAAATTACTAACAATTTTGATTTTCCTGTTTTGTCCATCCATCTTGAAGAATAAAATTATTGCTTTTACTCTAATGGTATTTTATCCGCGGAAACCTATATTTGTCTATCATTAAATGGGAAATATGGAAATCTATCATTCGAAAAGAAAACAATATACACAGCAATTAAGCCAAATCAATACTAAATACAATACTATCAGCTTGTTTAGGCTGATGAGTATTGTATTTTTTTTGGTCTCAATCTATTATTATATTAAAAATGATAATGTGACCCTTCTGGTTTTGGCCGCTGCTTTTTTTGTTGGCTTCGTTATTCTGATGCGCATCCATTCCAAGTTACTTTTCAAACGAAAAATTACCGAAGCACTTTTAGACATCAATAAAAAAGAGATTGCTTATTTGGACAGACAGGAAATTCCATTTGAAAATGGATTGGAGTTTAATGATTTTCATCATCCGTACGCTTATGATTTGGATATTTTTGGTGACCATTCTTTATTTCAAAATCTAAACAGAACGGCAACTTTTATTGGTAAAAAAATGTTAGCCCAACAATGTTTGACTCTTTTGCCTAATGAAGAGATTTTAGAGAATCATATAGCGATAAAAGAATTGGCTGATAAACTCGATTGGCGTCAGGAGTTTTTGGCCTTGGGTAGAATCAGTCAGGACAATCAATCGAGTTATGAATCGCTATTGCAATGGAGTAAATTTAACAGTACACCATTAACCAAAGCTACTATTTCAATATCGATAATTTCGCCCTTGTTGTTTTTGGTCGTTTTTATAAGTTATTGGATTACGTCTGATACTATTTTCCTAAATTATCTGGGTTTACTGTTTGTGTTTAATCTGGCTTTTTTAGGCAAATTTATGAAACGCATTCAAATTGAAATTGCCAATTCTACCAATATTAATCAAGTTATTAGTCAATATGGTTTGTTGATGCAAAAAATTGAGCAAGAGCCTTTTCAATCTAAAAAATTAATCCGTTTACAACAAAAACTGACATTCAAAAAAGAAAATGCCAGTATTCATTTGAAACAGTTGGCCGATTTGTTTTCGAAAATGGACAGTATTGGGAATTTTGTAACGGCTATTCTATTCAACGGAACATTTTTGTTTAATGTACATGTGTTAAAAGCCTTGATTGTTTGGAAAAAAGAACATGCTGAAGCACTCGAAGATTGGTTGGAAGTGATTGGCGAATTTGAACTGTTGAACAGTCTGGCAAATTTCTCCTATAACAATCCAAGTTTTGTTTTTCCGGAATTAAATACCAGTTATGAAATTACATTTTCTAATTTAAGTCATCCGTTGCTGGATGAAAAGAACAGGGTAGGGAATGAGGTGTCTTTTCAGCCACAATCCTTCCTGATTTTGACGGGTTCTAATATGTCCGGCAAAAGTACTTTTTTGAGAAGTTTAGGGGTCAACATGGTTTTGTCGGGAATGGGGGCACCGGTTTGTGCGACAAAGGCGAAGGTGCATCCGTTGCCGGTTTTGGTTTCCATGCGATTATCCGATTCATTGTCGGATAGCGAATCCTATTTTTTTGCCGAAATTAAGCGTTTGAAACAAATTATGGACGAATTAGAAAACGGACCAGCTTTTGTTCTGTTGGATGAAATATTACGCGGAACCAATTCTGATGACAAGCGTAACGGAACCATCGAGGTGGTGAAAAAAGTGATTGCCAAAAAAGCCATTGGAGCCATTGCCACCCATGACATCGAAGTCTGTCTGACCACCAATGAATATCCGGAAATATTAAGCAATAAATGTTTTGAAGTAGAAATTCAAAATGATGAGTTGCATTTTGATTATATTTTGCGTGATGGCATTTGTAAAAATAAAAGCGCTACCTTTTTGATGAAAAAAATGGGCGTTATTTAAAGGAAATAGAGTTGTATGAAACTTTCCATCAGCGCTAGAAATTGACCCTAAAACTCATATTAGGGGTCATGCCAAGGGATTTGTTATCCACTTTTACAGTAGCATTCGAGTTATTGGGTTCTACTTTATAGTAACGGTTAATAACGTTATCTTCATTGGTAACATTAATCACTCCGGCACGTAATATGCCTTTTATCCCGGTTGAAATAGTAAAATGATAGCTAAAGGAAGCGTCCAGCCGCATGAAATTATCCAAGTTTTTACCGTTCGGAGTATCATAATTCACAGTTGTAGTATTTCCGTTTGTTACGGTTTCATTTCCTGCCAAAGGAATTGTGTAGGGTTGGCCATTTCTCCAGATTCCACCCACAGACAGTTTGATGTTTTTGAGGACATCATAATTAAAACCCATTGAAACTGAGTGCCTGATATCTACATTGTTGGGAAAAGTGGAAGGCGTGAAGTTCTCAAATTCATAATCGTTTATGCTGAAGGTATAACTCGTCCAGATACTGTATCGGTCGGCAGTTTTATTGGCTAAAAATTCAATTCCCTTGGCGGTGTAACTGCCATGCGCTTTTTTATATTGAAAATTATTGTAAAAACCCTGATTCGAAGCGGTAATCCCGTCTACGACCTTGTAAAATCCGGTAAGGTCGATATGCAGTTTGTTTTTATTGAATTCAACCCCAAATGAACCTTGTTGACTGGTAGCGATGGGAATACTTTCGTTGTTGACCAGTACCCAACGTCTTTTTTCGACCCCCAGAAAATCATCGTCAAAATCGATAATTTGTGTTGCGGTTTGGTTTTTAAATTCCCCTTCGAGTTTTAAGGCCCATGCATCCGATAGTTGTTGTCTGATGTTTATTCTGGGTTCCACCAGTAATTTTTCGAACTTTTGAAAATAATTCAAACGGGCGCCGATTCTAAAATAAGTATTGTTTTTATGGTACTCGCCTTCGGCAAATAAAGCATGATTGAGGAGTACGTCTTTTTTGGTGCTGGAGTAGGAAGGCGCACTAACGGTGGTTTGATTCAGCATTCCCGTTTCATTGAATTGATATCCGGCCAATAGGTTAAGGTGTTCCGTCGCTTTATAATGTGTATTTAGTTTGGTACCTGTTTCCAAAACTTCATTGGCTTCGGTTTGTCGTTGATCGGTTTCTACCCTGTAATCCATAGCGTCGATGTTGTATTTAGAATAGTAGGAGATGAAATCCGTACTCCATCTGGAATTCCATTGCGCTTTCCAATTTCCGCCATAACCGATGTTTTTTTGCGAAAGCGTACTGGCTTTGGTTTCGGTATTGCTGTTGCTGATACTGTATTCAGTATAATCTAACGCATTATTGATACCAATGAGATTTGCCCTGAATTGGTGTTTTTCATTGAGATCAAAAAGGATTTTAGCCGTATAATCGTAAAAATAAAAATCAGAATTGGTGTTGTTGTGACGGCTGTCGGCATTGATCTCGCTATCTTGAAAACTTCGTTTGTAATAGTTGTTAAACGTAGGAGTATTGAAAATATCGGTAATGGAACGTCTGCCTGAAATATCAATTTCCATATTTTTAGCCAGAGGGATGGCCAAAAAAGCATCGGCATTGATGAGGTTAATTCCTGCGCCCCCCGAAACAGCAGTATTGATTTTGTCATTGGTAAACATATTGATGGTACTGGAAACACCATCACTGTATTCGGCACTTGTCCCGTTTTTGGTAACAATTACTTTATTGGTAAGGTTGGGATTGTAGGCGGATATGAGGCCGAAAAAATGCCCCGAATGGTACATTTTGATATTGTCCCAAATCATTAAATTTTGATCGTTGGTGCCACCGCGAACATTGATATTGGCAATGCTTTCGTTGGTGCTTTCCACTCCCGGCAAAGCCTGTACCGATTGTAATACATCGGGTTCAATCAGTCCGGGTAAAATTCCGAATTTTTTGGTGTTCAGTACGGTACTTCCATCCATGTATTTTTGTAAACCCGGAGTCAGATACACATTAATTAAAACGGGATTGAGTTCTTCGTTACTTGTTTTTAGCAGTATTACTTGACTCTTATTTGCTGTTTCGAACAATTCATTAGCCCTAAATTGTCTGGGTTCATAACCGATATATGAAATAGAAACGCTGGCATCAAGCGGGACATTAGAAATACTGAATCCTCCTTTTTTATTGGTAAGTACAATGCGGCTTTCTACTATTACAGTGGCTCCCGTTAATGGTGCTTTGGAATCTTCTGAAAGTACCAAACCACTTATTGAGATTGTTTTGTTAAGCACAGAAACCGTGACATAACGATTGTCTAAAGCTTTGAAATTTAAAAGTATTTTCGAGTTCAGGTAATCAATGGTTTCTTGTAAAGTCAGTGTCGCTGCCGGTTTTTCAACAGCAATACCGACAACATCTTCGACCGCGTACGAGAATTTTACGTTAAACTGTTGTTCAATTATGGGTATAATTTTAGTTAGCGGAATTTTGTCATTCCCTTTTTGGGCATAGTTTATATAGCCTATGCCTAAAAGTAAATAAAGCAACCATTTATTGATTTGCATAGTTGTAAAATATAATTGTTTTGCCTTCTATCCTGTAACTGAGTTTAAGCGGAATCGTAATGGCTTCCAATGCAATTTTTTTGTCTTTATGGGTAAAACTGCCCGTAAATAATTTCGAAGTATCCACGCCTTCCGTTTTAATTGTAATATCGTATTGACGCTCCAATTCGGCGATAACCTGATCCAGAGGAATGCGGTTAAAACTCGATTCCTGCTGCATCCATGACGGATTTTGAGCATTAAAATCATCCACTTCTTCAATACGGTTATTAATGAGTCTGAAAGTTTTTCCGGGTGGTAGTTTAACGGTTTCCTTGTTATGGGTTACGCTGACCAATCCTTCGTAGCAACTGACTTCAAAATACTTCTGGCGTTGTTTGACGTTGAAATGGGTTCCAAGTACCTGAACCACTCCATCAGCTGTATGTACACTAAAAGTTTGCCCTTTTTTTACCTGAAAATAGGCTTCTCCTTCTAGAGTCAATTCCCGTTTGTCATCCCATTTTTTTTCTTGGAATGTAATTTTTGAAGCGGCATTCAATAGCACTTCCGAATCATCCGGCAGATGGAATGTTTTGGTTTGTGCAATTTGGGTTTCATACGTGGTTGTGGCGTTATAAAAAAGGAAATAGGCACTGGTCAACAATACAATCAGTATCGCCGCAACTCTGTAAAATGTTTTAAGGTTTAATGATCTGACTTTAATTTCCTTTTTAGCTTTACTTCTTGCGTTAAAAGCGGCCAAAGCTTCAGCAGGATTTATTTTAGGGGTTTGCAGCTGAGCAGAATAATGAGCTATTTTTTCAAGTGTATTTGTTCCTTCAGCTCGTTTCAAATTTTCAATTTCTTGATCTGAAAGTTCCCCGTTGAGCCATTTTAATATTTCTTTCTCGTTTTTCATTTTGAATCGCTATAACAGTAAGACAACTTATTATGAAATTACCCTACTATGAATCAATAAATTAGATGTTTTCTATCTGGGCTTTTAGTGTTTTTAATGCTCCGGACATTCTTTTTTCTACTGCTTTTTGGGAAATGTCAAGTAACTCGGCAATTTCTTTATATTTTTTGCCATCAATTCGATTCATTAGGAATACTTCGCGTTGTGCCGTTGTTAATGAAGTGATGGCGTTTTGAAGTTTTTGTTTGAACTCTTCTTCTTCCAATAGGTATTGCGGACTTTGATTGGTAATATCCAGGGTTGGCGAGTCTTTGGCGTAAGCCATAACCACCTTTTGATGCTTAATGGAATTTAGGAACAAATTATTTACGGTGGTAAGCAAATACGTTTTCACTTTGCTGAAATCAATCTTCGAACAATTCTCCCAAATTTTGATAAAGGCGTCCTGCACTAAGTCTAATGCAGCATCCTTATCTCCACATTTGTAGTAGGCAAAATTGGTAGCCGATTGTACATTTTTGATGTAAAAGTGATTAAAGTGATTTTCTTCACAAAGATTATTTTTATCGTCGCTCATGCAAAAACCAGTTCTTTATTTATAGTCTGTAAAAATAGAATATTTTTTGAATAATGATATGGATGATCATTTTATAGTCTCTTAAAACGCTTTTTATTAAAAATATTTTAATTTTTTTTATTGATTTTATACCGTTTTTTTTAATTTAAAATCGCTTTGTAAATAGTTGTTAATTAGTGATTTGTTTTATTTTTTGTTTTTTAAAGTATTGCCCTTTACATAGGAATAAAAAAAAAGGATTATTAAATTTTTTAATTTTTTTAAAAAATTAGGCTGGGGTAAAATTTAAGTTGGTTGTCTTACTCTCAGAAGGGTAAAAAACAACTTTGCCCAAAGAGATAAAAAAACTTAAATTTGAAAATTATGAAAAAGTTGAGAATTATTACAGGAATTGCTTTAATAGCATTATTAGGCTTCACCTCTTGTCAGAGTGAAATAGACAACGTAGAAGGTCAAAATCCCAATACAAATACCACAAACTCTACGACTGCTAAGAACCTAAAACGGACTTCAATGTATGATGGTTCATTTGATGATTTTATAGACGGGGCTTCTTGTTCATCAATAGTATTACCGGCTATAGTAAAAGTAAATGGTATTCAGGTTTCTCTTTTTAGTCAATTAGATTACCAACAAGTTATTTCTATTTTGGGTCAGTTTAATAATGACCAGGATTCGGTGGTGTTGCAATTTCCTTTAAAGATTAAAAAGAGCGATTATACCGAGGTAACAGTGAACAGTCAAACCGAATATAATACCGTTCTTAACGCATGTGCATCGGCAGAATCTTCAGGACAGGATGCCATCTCTTCCATCAATATTAATTTTCCTATCACAATTTTAACGTATAATTTGAGTTTAGAACAAACAGGAAGTATCGTAATTACATCCCAGCAACAATTGTATGCGTATATGTCTACTATAAGTAGTTCAGAGTTATTTTCGGTAAATTACCCAATATCTGTGACTCTTATTGATAATACGACAACGACAGTTTCAAGTGATGCAGAACTTCAGGCAGCAATTAATGCTTCTCTTAAAACTGAAGCAACTATGGAAGAAGCAGTTCAAAATTCAAAGAAATTGGAAACGATCTTAGTAAATGGGGTATTTAAAGTACAGTCATTTGTAAGTGCAGGTGTCGATACAGCTAATAATTATAAAGATTTCACCATAGATTTTGCTAATGATATGTCAATAAAAGTGATGAATACATTAACAACAGCGGCAACAGGTACTTATGAAACAAGTTCAGAATTGGATGTTTTCTTGAAATTGAACTTTACAGGGAATACATCGTTTGTTTTGTTGAATAATACGTGGAAAGTAACAAGTTTCAGTACTTCTTCAATTTCATTGCAAAGCACAACAAATACTGCCGTAACATTGGTATTGAAACAAATATAAACAATATTGATTAGATGTTTTTTAACAATAGTTATCGGTTTTTGTTACTATTGTTTAAATTTAAAAGTAAAAGGATGAAAGGAATAATTGTAGCTCTAATGATGGTTTTTGCCCTAACTGTTTCTTGCTCCAGACAAGATGATGAGGGCGGAATTACTGTAGATGGGAATCCGGTTGTTAATAATCAAAAAGCATTAGGAACTTCTTCTTATGATTTACTGGCGGGTGATACTTTCAAAAGTATGGTTATTGAAGTGGCTTATGTTCAAGGATATGAACCGTCTGCTACAGCAATCAATAATTTTGTAGCTTTTTTGAATGAGAGAGTAAATAAGCCTTTAGGAGTAAGTGTTGTAAAAAGAGCTATTGCCTCATCGGGAAAAACAACGTTTACCAATCAGGAAATTATAGCGATTGAAGATGCTAATAGAACCAAATACAATACTTCAAATCAAATTGCAGTTTGGGCATTTTTTGCTGATGGTGATTCGGCTAGCAATACCAGTTCCGGATATATTCTGGGAACAGCTTACAGAAATACTTCTTTCGTGATTTTTGAAAAAACAGTTCAAGGATTAAGCGACAGTCCATTTGAACCGAATAGAAGTTTATTGGAAACGACAGTTATAACGCATGAGTTTGGCCACATACTTGGGCTGACTAATTTAGGGGCAAAATTACAAAGTGATCATGAGGATCCGGAACATCCGAAACATTGTAACGTAGCAAGTTGTTTGATGTATTGGGCTTCAGAATCCGGAAGCAGTATTGGCAATATGATTTCGGGTGGAACAGCACCTAAACTGGATGCTCAATGTATAGCGGACCTCAGAGCAAATGGAGGAAAGTAAAAAAGTATAATTTATAATAAATAAAAAATAGAAAAATGAAAACAACCTATTTAACAATAGCTTTATTTTTTGGAGCCATATCAGTAATGCATTCACAAAATTATGGTCATGAAACGCATGGAGGGATAAAGGGAGGATACAATCTGGCTGCAGTAAGTTTTGACGGAGAGGGTGAAACGGGTCAGCGTCATGGATTTCACATAGGGGTTTACGGAGAATCTTTTATTAGTGAAAGCGTATCTATCCAGCCTGAATTGATGTTTTCACAACAAGGATATGAGATAAAAGATACCAACGGAACGTTTATACAAAAATTGAATTATATCAATTTACCATTAATGCTTAAAGCCTATCCTTCAAAGAATTTCTTTTTGGAAGCAGGTCCACAAATTGGATTAGCGATTACACATAAAGAAGAATATAATGGATTTATTAGCAGTTCTCAAGAGTATACTCCAAATAATTTTGATTGGGGAATGAATTTTGGCGGAGGAATAAAAACAAATTCTGGAGTCAGTTTAGGAGTACGCTATCATTTAGGTTTAGGAGATTTGTACGATAGTGGTAAGGCGTATAATCGCGTTTGGCATTTTTATGTCGGATTTGATTTGTAAATTGAAAAGGAAAGGGTTTGACTTAAATTAAAAGTCAAACCCTTTTTGATTATAGTGTAGAGCAAAAAAAAAACCGCAACTCTGGTTAGGAAGATTGCGGTTTTTTGAAATATATGAATTGGTTTGGTTAATAGCGTATTGTGGGTTACAATGTTAAGTGTTTTATTTTAAATTAAAAAACATTATGCTAAATATTTCTTAATGAAAACTTAACTATTTAACATTACAGGCATTACAAGCATCGTTACTGTTTCTCCTTCTTCCAATCCATCCACTGGAGTTAAAATTCCGGCTCTATTGGGTAATGACATTTCCAACATAATCATGTCTGATTGTAAATTGGTTAACATCTCTGTCAGGAAACGCGAGTTGAATCCAATTTGCATATCGTCGCCTTGATAATCACAAGTCAAACGCTCTTCGGCTTTGTTGGAGTAATCAATATCTTCTGCTGAAACGTTCAATTCGGCTCCTGCAATTTTTAAACGGATTTGGTGTGTGGTTTTGTTAGAGAAAATAGCCACACGACGTACAGAACTCAAGAATTGAGAACGGTCAATCATTAATTTGTTAGGATTCTCTTTTGGAATTACCGCTTCATAGTTCGGGTATTTTCCATCAATCAAACGACACATCAGAATGTAGTTATCGAAAGAAAAAGTAGCATTAGAATCGTTGTATTCTATTTTTACTTCGGCATCAGAAGTAGAAAGGATATTTTTTAAAATAGTCAAAGGTTTCTTCGGCATGATAAAATCGGCCACATGAGAAGCCGTTACGTCAGTACGGGCATATTTTACCAATTTGTGTGCATCAGTAGCCACAAAAGTTAAACCTTGAGGAGAGAACTGAAAGAATACCCCGGACATTACCGGACGCAAATCATCATTTCCGGCAGCAAAAATAGTCTTACTCACGGCCGTTGCCAATACTTCTGCAGGAACCAAAGTTACCGATGGTTCTTCTAGGCTTACTGATTTTGGGAATTCATCACCAGGAGCATAAGCCAAGGCATATTTTCCTGAATTCGAACTGATTTCTATAGTGCTGTTTTCTTCAACTGTAAATGTTAATGGCTGTTCCGGAAATGTTTTTAGAATTTCTAAAAGTAATTTTGCAGGAACAGCTACACTGCCTTTACTGGTAGAATCTATAGCAAGAGTAGCAGACATGGTTGTTTCTAAATCGGATGCAGAAACAGTTAATTCATTATGGTCTAATTCAAATAAGAAGTTATCCAAAATAGGCAAAGTATTACTACTGTTGATAACGCTACCTAAAACTTGTAATTGTTTCAATAAGTACGAACTCGATACTATAAATTTCATATGAAGATTATATTTGTTTTTTATTGGAATATGGTATCGCCATTATTCATATTAATTTGCTTTTTGAAACATGGCGATTTCATCTGTTTTATTTTATTTTTTTGAGGAATCTATTTTAATTTTTATAGACAATGATGCATAATAGATTTTACAAATATATCGTAAACAACTCTAGAATTGAAATATTTTTATTAACACTATTTACTGTATTTCCTTTTTCTCAGGTAGGTAAATAGGAGTCCGAAAAGTATTAAAATAAGGATTGGTAACCCGATAGTTATCAGCTGTGTTGCGGTGTAGTTTTCATACACTTTTTCTTTATCCAATAACGGTAAATCAAGATCTTTACTTCGAATGTTAATAAGTCCTGTGTCATCCAGTAAATAATTGACACAATTTAAGAGAAAATCTTTATTATCATACAAATTTCCGGATCTTTGGTCAAATCCCAATTCCACAGGCTGATAGTTTTTGTCCAGTTGGTTTTTTATGATATCCCCATCCGAGATGACAATCATTTTATTTTCTTTCCCATTATCTTTGTATGATTTTTGATCAAAAGCTAAAATTCTGTTTTGAAAAACAGAACGGAAAGTGCCTTCCAATAAGACAGCCATTGGTATAAAGCCAGTGTTGATATAGTGATTTGGACTCGTTTCTTCAGAGACGATATTTAAATTGATTTCTGCTGGAGCACCAATTTTTTTAGAATACTTTGAAGATTGTAAGAGAATCGTTTTTTTGATTCCGTTTTTTAAGGTGTCTATCGGATTGGCAAAATCAAATTTGATTCCCCCTAAATGTTTTACAATCGGATGTTTACTTTCCGGATATACCTGAGGCGCAAATTTCCAATTGAAATCCTGGTATTGGGTGGCACTGCCTTGTTCTCCGGTGGCTAATTTTATCGGGCTTCCCTGTTCGTCTTTTACAATGTCGGGATTAATTCGAACCCCGTATTTAAAGAACAAATCATTTAAATTCAAATCTCTCGGAAAGGCCAGAGTTGCTCCGGATTGGTTATACAAACTGTCCATTTCTACCGTTACCTGATCAATCAGCCAAAGTGTTTTTCCTCCATTGATGATGTATTGGTCTAAAACTTGTTTTTCAGATTCAGAAAAAGTTTCGGTTGGTTTGGCAATAATGGCCAAATCGTATTTTTCTAAGGCATCTAAACTTCCTATGGGGTTTTTGGCAACAGAATCTAAGGTGAAAGGCCCTATGTGGTAACTTTCCCGGACTTGCAAAAGAAATTTTGCTATCAGAATATCTTGTAATTCTCCATTTCCCTTTAGAACGGCAATCTTTTTTTGTTTTACCACCGTGATTTTGTTGATGGCATCGGCAATGGAATATTCCAAGTGCTGCACCGAACCAATCACTTTTTCGGTTGTAGAGGCACCCATTATGTTTTTGAGCAAAGGAATATTAACCTCTTTGTTGTCATAAACAGCAATTGCCCAAGGGAAAACCATGGCTTGTGATTGTTTTCCTTTGTCGTCAACGGTGATGTTTACAGGTGTTAATCCTTTTCGGTATAACTCTTTGATGTTGTCCATACTTCGGTCTTCATCTTCCAAAGGATCAACAAATTCAAAAACAATATTGGAGTTATAGGCCTGAAATTCTTCGAGTAACTGACGGGTTTCCTGTTGTAATCTTCGGAATTCGGGAGGTAATTCCCCTTGCATGTATATTTTGACTGACAAAGGATTTTTTACTTGTTTGAGGATAGTTAACGAAGTAGCAGACAGGGTGTATCTTTTGTCTTTGGTTAAATCAAAACGGTGAAAGAAGAAATTGCTGATTCCATTTAAAATCAACAAAACAACGATGATACTCAATAAAGATTTAAGATTGCTTTTTTTAATTGGGATCATTATGATTTTAATGATTTAAGTTGATAAACAGTAAACGAAAGGAATAAAATGGTAATGCTGACAAAATAGAGTACATCCCTGGTGTCGATTACACCACGTCCCATACTTTTAAAATGATCCAACATGCCAAATGCTGATAATAGTCCTGAAAACGAAGGTAAAAGCAAAGAAAGGCTATCAAAACCAAAGTAGAAAAAGAAACATATAAAAACGGCCAGTATAAAAGAGACGATTTGGTTGTCGGAAATACTCGAGGTAAAAATCCCTATGGAGGAATAGGCGGCTATTAAAAACAACAACCCAAAATACGAGCCTATAGTACTTCCCATATCCATATTTCCTTCGGGCATTCCCAGATCATAGATGACTTTTACATAGATTAAGGTTGGCAATAAGGCCATTACAATCAAAAGCAGTGCTCCCAGAAATTTTCCGTTTACAATTTGCGTGATGCTTAACGGTTTGGTGAGTAACAGTTCTAAAGTACCCTGTCTTTTTTCATCCGAAAAACTGCGCATGGTTATCGCAGGAATCAGGAAAATAAGAATCCAGGGGGATAGTGTAAAAAACGGGGTCATATCGGCAAATCCGGTATTCAAAATATTGTATTCTCCTTCAAAAACCCAAAGAAATAATCCGTTGATGATTAGAAAAATGGCTATAACGAGGTAGCCAATCGGAGAGCCAAAAAAGGATTTTATTTCCCGAACTATTATTGATTTCATTTTGTTTGAGGTGTTATTTTTAGTATGGAAAGAAGTTTTTATTTAAATTTTACAACTACGTTATCTCTGTAATTAAGGCCTAACAGGCTATTTGCCGAGCCGACTTTGGAAGGATTGCTCCTGAAAATGGCAATTTCCAGAAAACCGGCCTCGTTGAAAATGGCCAATTTTTCGCCTTCATAATTCTTAATAGGATATTTGTCTGAGTTGGCAATAGCCGAATAGTTGGGCAGGATCGTTTTGATGTTTTTGGTTTTCATGACAATTTCATACGGACGGCCTTTAGCCACTTCCAGAAATTGTTTTTTGGTGATATTGGTAATCACATTTCCAAAATGATCAATATAAATCACATGTCCTTTAATGGTGCTATGGTCATCGGCAACCACAGCTTTCAATTCGGTTACTTCTTTAATATTTCCGATTTCTCTACCCACAACATTCAATAATCCACCTTTGGCAATATGACAGGCTACTTTTACAAAAATATCGAGGTCGGTTGCCTCATTGGGAAAGCGGTCATGAATGTTAATAATGACTGTTTTTTGAGGAACAATCTTTTGCGAAAGCATGCTTAAAATGCCGTTATCGGCCGCAATAAAAAATTGATCGTTCCATTGCATGGCGATATGCTGGTTCTCTTTGTTTAATTCGATATCAACCCCAATCAGATGCACGGTGCCTTTTGGGAAACTCGAATAGGCTGCCCCGATTACGTAACTTGCTTCTACCGTGTTGAATGGGTCAATGTCATGGGAAATGTCAACGATGGTCGCCTCCGGATATTCAGATAAAATCTTTCCTTTTAATCCACCTACAAAGTGATCTTTCAAGCCGTAATCGGTGGTAAGGGTAATTATTGACATAAATTTGTTTATAACTATTGGTATAATCTAAAACTAATTTTCATTAAATTTGAGAAATGCAAAGCTAATAATAGTAAACTCAAAAACGCAAAAAACAAAAAACAAATTCCAAAAAATACTACAGTACAGTATTAGATTTTAAAGCAAAAAGGGTTTGGATTTTTTAAACGATTTAATTTAATATAAAACTACAACTTTTGAACGAAAGAATCATCGAGCTCATAGACATCGCTCCAAAAGAGTTTTGGGGTGCTCAAGACACTCATCTTGAAATGATTAAAAAGTATTATCCTAAACTTAAAATTGTTGCCCGCGGCACCACTTTAAAGGCCTTCGGAGAGAAAGAAATTTTAGACGAGTTCGAAAAACGTTTTCAGCGGTTAATGTTGCATTTTACCAGATACAATACTATTGATGATAATGTGATCGAGCGCGTTATTCTTGGAGATGGTCAGGACGAAAGAAAAATAAATGGTAATGATAAAATCCTGGTTCACGGAGTAGGTGGGAAGATCATAAAAGCCATGACCCCAAATCAGCAGTTATTGGTTGATACAATTAATAAAAATGATATGGTTTTTGCAGTGGGGCCGGCTGGTACGGGGAAAACCTATACCGGAGTGGCGATGGCGGTAAAAGCATTAAAAGAAAAACAGGTCAAGCGAATTATATTGACGCGTCCTGCTGTAGAAGCGGGAGAAAATTTGGGTTTTCTTCCCGGTGATATGAAGGAAAAACTCGATCCGTACATGCAACCGCTATATGATGCCTTGCGGGATATGCTGCCTAACGAAAAATTGGAAGATTATATCCTGAAGGGAATTATACAGATTGCACCTTTGGC
>JACCDQ012016376.1_pt1 | contig 58947 bp, 95 predicted proteins | sample 7446031 | NCBI WGS metagenome assembly JACCDQ01 (sample SAMN15323442, study PRJNA562643) | freshwater metagenome | isolation source: river surface water | place: USA:Blue River Watershed | collected 2017-08-17
CCCCGGTGCCGCCCCCTCCCCCTACGCCTCAGCCACACAGCACGCAAAAAATCTGGCCCATACGTATAATTATCACATCGCCCACAATACATACCCTACCCCAAAAAAATAAAAAGCCCCTAGAATATGTATACGTATAACTTATACATATCGACATGGAAAAAAACACCCGCCGCTGGAACATGGTGTTCCAACCCGACCTGTTCTCGAAAGTGCAGGCCCTGGCCAAGCGCCGCGGCGTGACTGTATCTGAGATCATACGTATCGCGTTGGTCGGGCTGATCAAGGCTGTGGAGAAATCCGACGCCGACAAGAAAGCCGCGCCATGATCCCGGACATCGACGACGAGCCGCTGGAGTACCAGCCGACCACCAAGTCGTTCCCGCAGGTCTCCGATGAGATGGTGGCCAGCATCGCGTTGGGGTTGGAGGACGACCTGGTGGTGGCCGCGCGCCACGGCCTGAGCATCCAGCAGTACAAGGACCTCGAGTCGCAACCCTGGTTCCAGCTCACTGTGGCCGCTAAGCGCAACGAGTTCGAGCGATCCGGCGTGACGTTCAAGGCCAAGGCGGCATGGATGGCCGGAGACCTGCTGGACCAGGTGTACTTGGCGGCAAGCCACGCCGACGCCAGCCTGGCGCAGAAGCACGACGTCCTGAAGACGCTGATCAAGGCCGGCGGCCTCGAGCCCAAGGAAGAACGATCCAGCACGCTGGGCCCCGGATTCCAGATCACAATCGACATGGGCGGTGGGCATTCCATCAGCCTGTCGGCCGGCAACACGCCAGCGGCACCCCCGGTTACGATCGATGCAGAAACCAAGGAGCTCCCCAGTGCCTAAGTCCAAACTCGAGACACGATTGACGCGCCAGATCGCCGCGCGCGGTGAAAGCGGTGCCAGCAGCATTGCGCATGGCCTGCTAGTCAAGCGCGGGCACATCAAGCCTGACGGCGAACTGACTGCCGCTGGAAAGAAGCGCCAGGATCTGGGCAATGCCGGCCGGGCTAAAGACCGCGAGGCCAAGTACTCCGGCAGTGGGCACAAACCCGGCGACTACAAGTACGACGCCAAGACCAACGCGGCAACGCTAAAGAAGAAATGAACTTCGAACCCAATTTGGCCCAGGGCCTGGTAGACGAACTGCTCAACGTGATCTACAAGTACTCGGACTCGATGATGGTGGTAACCGCGATCGGCTGCCTGGAGGTTGTCAAGGTTCAGCTGCTGGAGGACCACCTGGGCACCCAGGATGATGATGAGGGCGGTGAGGAATGAACTCTGGCGTCTACAAGATCACCAACACAGTTTCGGAACACTTCTATATCGGCTCGTCCCGCGCGCTGGACGCTCGTTGGAAGCGCCACAAGGCAGAACTCAGGCAAAACAAACACCATTCTCCGCAGATGCAGCGAGCGCACGACAAGCATGGCCTTGAAGCGTTGCGGTTTGAGGTTGTCCTCTACTGCGCGCCGGAGCAGGTCCTGATGTATGAGCAGTTGCTGCTGGACGGACTGCAGCCGGCGTACAACAGCGCCCGGGTGGCTGGAAGAGTTGATCACAACGCCGAGGTGCGTGCGAAGCTGTCAGTGGCGGCAAAAAAACGATGGGCCAACCCTGCCGCTAGGCAGAACTACATCGACAAGGCAAAAGCGTTTGGGGCAAGCCCTGAAGGCAATCGGATCGCGACTGATCGAGCTCTGACGCAGTGGGCAGACCCGAAATACCGAAAAGCTGTTGTGGCCAAGCATCGCCAGCGACACACCAAGTACGATGCGTTTGGCAGGCTGTGGTGCCTGAGAGACGCATCAGAAACATACGGCATCGAGTACACCGTATTGAAGAACCGCATGCAGCTTGGCTGGCCACTGGAGAAAGCTCTGACGACCAAGAAGAGGGGAACATGAGCACCTACAAACCAACCCAGACGCAGAAAGAATTCATGCTCGACCCGGCGTATGTCAGGGTGCTGGCCGGGCCGGTGGGCGGAGGTAAATCCGTCACCTGCGTGCATGAGCTAGTCAGGCTTGCATGTCTGCAGCAGCCCAGCGCCGACGGAGTTCGCAAGACGCGGACAATCATTGTCCGAAACACTGCGGATCAGTTGGCCTTGACGACAAGAAAAACGGTGTTTGATTGGCTTCCGCCCGGGCAAGCCGGCCAGTGGAAAGCAGTCGAGAAGACGTTCATCCTGCAGGCGAAGCTACCAGACGGAACGCGCGTTGAGTCCGAGTGGATTTTCATTCCGTTGGATACGCCTGATGACGTTCGGAAAGCACTGTCCCTGGAGACAACCTTTGTGTGGGGGAACGAGGCGCGCGAGCTTCACATGGAAGTTGTCGACGGCCTGTTGTCCCGTTTGAACCGGTATCCGTCCGCAAAAGACGGTGGGCCCACGACTTCTTGCGCGTTGTTTGACACCAACATGCCGGATGAGGACTCGGCGTGGCACGACAAGATGGAGAACCCACCGAGCAACTGGTCCATCCACAAGCAGCCGGCCGCGATCATCACCCCAGACGCGTACCTCGAGCGGTTCGGCGATGAGCCTGACGAAGTGCTGCTGGACAAGGATGGCAAAGAGTGGGTGGTCAACCCGGAGGCCGACAACTACGATCATCTGCCCAAGCAGTACTACCCCAACATCATTCCGGGCAAGTCTGAGGACTGGCTGCGGGTGTACCTGCGATCCGAGTACGGGCGCAGCCTGTCGGGCACCCCGGTGTACGAGAAGACGTTCAACGCCGAGTTTCATGTGGCCAAGGGGCCCTTGCAGCCGCTGCGCAGCGCGGACTATCCCATCATCATTGGCGTCGACTTTGGCCGCACTCCGGCCGCAGTCTTCAAGCAGCGCGATCCGCGCGGGCGCGTGTTGACCCTGGCTGAGCTCACCGCAGAGAACATGGGCATCGAGACGTTCATCCAGACCAAGCTCAACCCGCTCATCGCCAACAAGTTCCAGGGGTGCTCGTTCGTGTGCGCGCCGGATCCGGCCGGGTTCGCCAAGCAGCAGCTCAACGAAATGACGCTGGTAGACGCCCTCAAGAAGGCCGGATTCAAGTGCGTCAAGCCGCCGACCAACAACCCCGAGCTGCGGATTCAAAGCGTCGAGCGCATGCTCAACCAGCAGCTCGAGGGCAAGGCCATGTACCTGGTTGACCCGTCGTGCGACATGCTGATCAAGGGGTTCAAGTCGGGCTACCGGTACAAGACGAAAAAGACCGGCGAGCAGGAAGATCGTCCTGATAAGAACAAATATTCGCACGTGCATGATAGTAACCAATATGCCGATGCTGTCATCGACATGAACGTGCGCGGCGTCGAGCTGCAGAGCAAGAAACGCAACGTCGTGCGCGTGACGCGGGCATACACTTGACCCTGGGACCCCCAGGGGTACAATGCCGCACAACTCCTGGATGGGAACACCATGTCGTTTTTCTACCCGTCAGCCACGCTCGATAGGGCCTCTGAGCCCTTTGAGCTGCAGGTTGCTCGAGGCCTGATCCCCGGGCACACCAGCCTGAACATCAACGGGTACCAGGCCGCTGTTGGGTCCACGTTCGTTCCCATCTGGGAAAACGCCACGGCGTACGTGTTCCCTACCGCAGCGCAGCAGATGCTGCTGTTCAGCAGCTCGGCGTCCGACACCGCCGTATTGGTGAGGGTCAGCGGGCTCGACTCGGGGTACAACCTGATCAGCGAGGACCTGCTGCTGACCAACGGCACGTTGGGTGTCGCGACATCGAAGAGCTACTTCCGAGTCCACAGCATCGCCGTGATGGGCAGCGTGAACCCTGTGGGCGCGCTCAGTCTGACCGGCCTTGACAAGGCGACTACGTACGCCAAGACGTATGTGGGAGGCGGGCGCAGCTCGATGACGGTTTACACCGTCCCGGCCGGGCATACGTTCTACCTGGCCAAGGTGAACTGCTACTCGGACCAGAGCAACAACCAGGTGACCAACTACCGGTCCTACACAGTCAACGCCTCGGGCATCATCACGACCGTGCTGCAGGCGCCATTCACCGGCGTCTACGAGTCGCTCAAGACTATCCCTCGAGGGTACCCAGAAAAAACGGACTGCCAGTGGCAGTGCAGTTCGAGCCTGACATCGCAGGTGGGTCTGCAGATCGAGGGCATCTTGGTCAACGGCTCGAACGCCCCCGCGCCAGGCACGCCACGCGTATGACACCCCGGCTTACAATCCAGGATAAACCGCCCAAGCAGGTGAGCTTTGGCTGGAACCTCATTCGTTCGGAGATTTACCCATGACAATCGGATCCACAGCTGCGCACACCGGGGCCGCGTCTACTGCACCTGCAGGCTATGGCCTGGCGGTGACACCCAGCGATACCACCGTTCTGTACGCCACCCGGGCATTGTATGTCGGCACCGCCGGCAACGTGGCCGTGACGGACCTCAATGGAAACGTGACCTACGCCAGCGTGCCGGCAGGGTCCATCCTGCCCATCCAGGTGACCAAAGTCTTAGCCGCTGGCACCACGGCATCGAACATCGTCGCGATGTACTGATTATGCAGCTGTCAAGCATCTCGCTGGCGATCACGCGCCAATACGGCCCACTCAAAGCGTTCAACCCCGCAACCCTCTTTGCCAACGGTGAGCAGGGTGCCTGGTACGACCAGAGCGACCTGACAACGCTGTTTCAAGACTCCGCAGGAACAACTCCAGTTACTGCTCTTGAGCAACCTGTAGGCTTGATGCTGGATAAGCGGCTGGGGTTGGTGCTTAAGTCTGAGTTGGTGACGAATGGGGATTTTTCTACAGATACCGACTGGACTAAGGGATCTGGATGGACCATCAGCGGTGGAAAAGCTATTCACTCCCCAGGTTCATTGAGTGACATATTACAAGCCAATACCGGCTTAAAAGTTTCACAAAACAAATGGTATGTTGTTTCATTCTCAATTTCCAACTCAACCGGCAATGTATCTTTATATGTTGGTAACACCTATGTTGCTGATTTTGGGAATGGAGACCGTACACGCTATGTTTATTGCACTGCCGCAACTACAGCCAAGGCCGTTGCCTTTAGCACGGGGACTACTGTTTATTGTGAAATCGACAACATCTCCGTCAAAGAACTCCCAGGTAACCACGCATTCCAACCTACATCGGCCAGCCGGCCTGTGCTGAGTGCAAGGTATAACCTGCTGACGAAGACTGAGGATTTTAGTGATGCGGTTTGGAATACATCTGCAGGAAACGTCACGCTGGTGGAGAATAAGCTCACTCCGAATGCAACCGCAAGTCAACACTATGTTGCGCAAGGAACAGCCGCTTCAGGCATTACCCACACAATTGTCGTAAAGGCAAAGCAAGCTGGGTACTCATGGCTGAAGCTTGTTGCTTTCGATCAATATGCCAACTTTGATTTGGCGAACGGTGTTGTCGGAACAAACTTTTCTGGAGTAAGTCGGTCAATCATCGCTGTTGGTGGTGGTGGTTCGTATATCTGCACGTTTACCTTCACGTCTGTATCGTCAGCAGGAGGACAAGGTTGCATCATCAAGGTCGCCACGGCGGACAATGCAAGCTGGGATACTGCAAACTTTTCTGGTAACGGAACTGATGGTATTCAGTTGTATTACGCGGACCTCCGCCCATCCAACGACGGCGTCGGCCTCCCGCCCTATCAGCGTGTCAACACCGCTACGGATTACGATTCAGTAGGCTTCCCGCCATATCTGAAGGCAGATGGCGTAGATGACTTCATGCTCACGAACAGCATTGATTTCACCGGCACGGACAAGATTACCGCATGGGCTGGGATTCGGAAGCTAGTTAGTCAAACGGGCCTGGCGGTAGAATTTAGTGCGTCTTACGATGCAAATAATGGATCGTTTGGCGTATCAGCAAACAGCGGGTATGGTAATGATTTTGGGTTTGCTTCCAGAGGTACGACACTTAAAGTTGCCACATATTTGTCACCTGCACCAGTAACCTCAGTTACTACCGGTATTGGTGACATCGTGGGCGACCAAACCATCTTGCGTGTCAACGGTACGCAAGTCGCTTCCAACGCAACAGACCAAGGCACCGGAACCTACGGCAACTACCCGCTGTACTTGTTTAGGCGCGGCGGCATTGCATTTCCATTCAATGGCCGCTTCTACGGCGCCGTAATCCGTGGTGCTCAATCGACGGCTGCACAGATCACAGCGACTGAAGCCTATCTCAATAGCAAAACGAAAGCATTCTGATGACCTCATCCACCTTTGCCACCGTAGTCGTGGCAGCCGCAGACCAGGCCGCCGCGCAAGCTGATTTCCCGGACTTCTTCACAGCAGCATACGCTACTGCAGACGCGCCAGAAGTGATTACCCACTACGTCTCGTCAGGCTGGTTCTACGACACCGAGCTGGACCAGATCGTCAACGAGGCATCCTGGCCGCGCACAGTGCGCTTTGGCGATGCCCAGGCGGCGCTGAACGGGCTGGGGCTGGTGCCCGCAAATGCTGCCTGATCAGGCACAATAGGTCCAACAGGAATCGACGATGGCAACAGGAATTGCACTTATCCCGGTGGCGCGCGCTTCGGACCTCGAGGCACAGGCCCGAGCGGAGAACGCGCAGCTGCAGAATCAGCCGGTCATCCAAGGCCTGGCTGCGCACGTCCGCAAACGCTGGGACTCTGCCCGACTGGCCAAACGCAAGCTGGAAGAGCGCATGCTCGAGTGCCTGCGCCAGCGCAACGGCGAGTACGACCCAGCCAAGCTGGCCCAGATCCGCCAGGACGGCGGGTCGGACATCTACATCAACCTCACGTCGGTCAAGTGCCGGGCCGCCACCAGCTGGCTGCGCGACACCCTGCTGGGCACCGGGGCGGACAAGCCTTGGAGCCTGGATGCAACGCCTGAACCCACGCTGCCGCCTGAGGTTCTGGGGAACTTGCAGGCCAAGATGGCCCAGCAGCTGACTGAGCTCGCAATGCAGCAGGGCGCAATGCCGGACGAAGACACGCTGCGCCAGGTTGCCTCTCAGATGAAGGACGCTGCCATGCGGCAGCTCAAGGAAGAGGCTGAGACCAAGGTCGAGCGCATGGAGCGCAAGATGGAGGACCAGCTGCAAGAGGGCGGCTGGCACGCGGCGCTCAACGAATTCCTCGACGACGTGGTGACGTTCCCCTACGCGGTGCTCAAGGGTCCGATCAAGCGCAAGCGCAAGACCCTGCGCTGGCAGGACGGCAAGCTGATCCCGGCCGAGGAGATCCGCAACGAGTGGGAGCGTGTCGACCCCTTCCACCTCTACTGGGCTCCGTGGGCCTGGGGCATCCAGGACGGCTTCGTCATTGAGCGACACCGCATGACAGCGGACGACTTGCAGGCGCTGATCGGCGTGCCGGGGTACAACGACTCGGCCATTCGCACCGTCCTCAAGGACTTCTCCGGCGGCGGGCTCAAGCACTGGCTGTGGACCGATGCGTCCAAGGCCGAAGCCGAGGGCAAGTACGTCATCGACTCGATCCTCAGCGAAGATCTGACCGACGCCATTCAGCTGTGGGACTCCGTGCCCGGCAAGCTGCTGCGCGAGTGGGGCCTGTCCGACACGGACGTGCCTGATGTCGACATGAGCTACCCCTGCGAGGTCTGGCTCATCGGGTCGACTGTGATCCGCGCCGTGCTGAACTACGACCCGCTGGGCCGCAAGCCCTACTATCTGACCAGCTACGAGAACCTGCCAGGCTCCGTGGATGGCAAGGGCGTGACCGACCTGTGCCGCGACGCGCAAGCCATGGTGAACGCCTCGGCGCGCGCGCTGGCCAACAACATGGGCATCAGCTCTGGCCCCCAGGTGGGCATCAACATCAGCCGGCTGCCGCCCGGTGAAGACATTACGGAGCTGCACCCCTGGAAGCTGTGGCAGTTCGTGGCGTCCGACATCAGCACCTCCGAGGCGCCGCTGACGTTCTTCCAGCCGCAGAGCAACGCCAACGAGCTGATGGCTGTGCTCGAGAAGTTCTCTGCCCGCGCGGACGAGGACACGATGATCCCCCGCTACATGACTGGCGAGAACAGCCCGGGCGCCGGGCGAACCTCCTCAGGCCTGTCGATGCTGATCAGCAACGCTGGCAAAGGCATCAAGCAGGTCATCTCCAACATCGACCAACACGTCATCGTGCCGGCCATTCAGCGCCTGTACCAGGACAACCTGCGCTATGCCGAGGACCCGGACCTGATCGGCGACGTCAACATCGTAGCCAAGGGTGCGTCGTCGCTGGTGATCAAGGAAGCTGAGGCGATTCGCCGCAACGAGTTCCTGCAGCTGGTGCTCAATAGCCCTGTGGCGCAACAGATTGTCGGCACCAACGGCACCGCGGAGCTGCTGCGCGACGCTGCGCGCAACCTCAACAGCAACGTCGATCGCATCGTCCCGGACCGCCAGACGCTCAGCACGCTGGAGCAGCAGCAACAGGTCATCATGCAACTCCAGCAGCAGCTGGCCATGCTGATGGGCGAGCAGCCTGGAATGCCCGGAGCCCCGGCGGGGGCCGCTCCAGGCCCTGCGCCGAAAAACATGCTGCCTGATGGATCGCAAGTCGGCGGGCGCGAAGGTTCGATAATGGTCAGTAGACCGAATGGAGTGTGAGCATGAAAGGTATCAACACGTCGCCCTCGATGGGGGCGTTCCTGATGGAGCTGATGCACGCGCGCACCAACGCGCACGTCATGCACCTGACGACCAAGAGCTACGCCAAACACACGGCACTCGGCGGTTTCTATGAGGACCTGGTCGACCACGTCGATTCCATTGCGGAGACCTACCAGGGTCGGTATGGCGTCCTGCAATATCCGGCGCTCCCATTCAAGGCGGAGTCTGATCCGGTGATGATGATCCGATCGCTTCGCCGATATGTCGACGACACCCGTGCCGGCCTGTGCGAACACTCCGAGATTCAGAACCTGATTGACGAAGTCGTGGCGCTGATGGATTCGACGCTATACAAACTGGAAAACCTCTCTTGACCACACCCAGGTCAAGTGATATAGAATTGCGAAAATGAAACTGTTCGTAGGCGTAAAGCCCACCAGGCAGCACATGCAAGCGCTACTGCGCTGCAAGCTGCCGGAGAACGAAGCGTTGCTCTCCCTGTTTCGCGAGAGGCTGGATGAGGTCAAGCAGGCTTTGGTGGTCGCGGAAGATCCCATCCGCATCCACAGACTCCAAGGGCGGGCTGAAATGCTGATTGATTTTCTCGAGGCGGTTGAGAAATCGCCGGATATATTGGACCGGATCAGTAAATGATCCGGGTGTGAAAGTAGCAAACCATTATGTCGATGCAGACCAATTGGGAGCTGAAGACAGAGCTGGAGCTTTGGAGTATTAAATGGCATTGCCCCGTCAAGTTGAAGCGCAGCTGAAAGAGCTGGAAGCAATCGAGAAGCAGCTGAACGGCGCTCAGGAACAGACCACTGAGCCCGCCTCGGCAGAGCCGACGCCCGAACCGCAACCCGCACCCGCTGCGCCACAACCAGAGGCGACGCCGAAACCGGCGGCCAGCGAAGTACCGGAAGAGACCTGGCAGCAGAAGTACCGCACACTCAAGGGTATGTACGATGCCGAGGTCCCGCGACTGCATGCCCAGGTCAAAGAGCTGAATCAGCGCATGGAGCAACTCCAGCGCGCCGCCGAAGCCCCCAAGACCGAGCCGCAGCCCCGCACCCAGGAAAAGCTGGTCACCGACGCCGACGTGCAAGCGTTTGGCGAAGACCTGATCGAAGTCCAACGCAAGGTTGCTCGCGAAGTGGCGCAGGAGTTCCGCGCCGACCTCGAGGCGATGAAAGCTGAGAATGCCCAGTTGCGCGCGCAGCTGCAAACGACCAGCGCTCAAGTCGTCGAGTCCTCGTTTGAGCAGAAGCTGAATCAGTTGGTCCCCGATTTCGCCACGGTCAACGCAGATCCGAAATGGATTGCCTGGCTCAATGAGATCGACCCGATGATTCGCGCCCCGCGAAAGACGGTTGCCCAAGACGCATTTGCCCGCGGCGACGCGGAGGGTGTCGCATACTACGTCGACCTGTTCAAGCAAACGCAGGTTTCCGCAGAGCCCGCCAAACGCAAGTCGTCCGAGTTGGAACTTCAGGTCCAGCCTAAGCGCAACGCGCCGGCTGCTGCCGCGAGCCAGGCAGGCCGCACCTACTCGACCGCTGACATCGATCGGATGTTCCAGCAGGTTCGCCAGTTGGGTGCGGCAGGAAAGCTCGAGGACGCACGCAAGCTTGAAGCCGAAATTGATTCGGCGTACATGGAAGGCCGCGTGTCGCAGTGATTTCTGTTACGCTGGCCTCCCTCACCAACCATCTGTTTTTAGGAGCCCACCATGGCTGCAGTGTTCCCCGTCCAAGCCCCGTTCAACACCAACCCGTCGTACTCCGGCGCGTTCATCCCCACCCTGTGGTCCGGCAAACTGCTGGCCAAGTTCTACCAGAACACCATCCTGTCGGAAGTGACCAACACTGACTATTAAACCTTTGTAGTCAATAAACCCCGTGAATTGCTGGAAACCCCTTAGAGCCATGAACGCTACAGCGCAACTGGAAACGGTAAGTGCGAATGCTGAAAAGGGCATGGATTGGGCAATCAGCAGCCAAGCGTCGCAGGAATGTGGCGAAGGTCCAACGACTAGCGCATGGAGTCCAGACCGGACGGTAAAGCGCCACGAGTGCGGGGGTTGCATGAGCGCCCACAGGCAGGTATACTCCAAGTTCGCTAACTTAGGAGATACATCTGTGGCCGAAAAGAAGTTTTACGTAACCAAGGACGCTTTGCAGGCAAAGTACGAGGAACTCGGGTCCGCTGCAGCTGCAGCGGAGTTCTATGGGGTGTCGAAGAAACTGGTGTTGAACTACATCAAACGATTCGGTATCCAGCTCAGGCCTAGGCGCGCTATTACTAGCGCTGTCGGCGACCGGATCCGGTCCATGGCCGCTGAGCAGCGCGGTTCGCAGGAAATAGCTGCCGCCATAGGATTCAGCACAACTGCGGTACGCAAGTACGCAAAATCGGCAGGGTTCCCGATCGTTGACCGTTGTCACAAGGGGCACACTATCACGGATAGCGGTTACCGCAAGCTCTGGGCTCCAGACCACCCACGGTCTGATGCAAAAGGGTATGCGATGGAGCACGTTCTGGTGATGGAGGCGCACATTGGCCGGTACCTGCACAAAGACGAAACCGTGCATCACAAAGACTATGACAAGCTCAACAACAGCCTGTCTAATTTGGAACTGATGCTGGACGTAGAACATCGCCGCTTTCACGCCAATGCTGGCGATTGCGGGTGGGTGAAATACCATGCAACATGATATAGTCTGGACTACTGTGAAAGCAGTAGAAGTGCGGATAAAGAGCCGCACGATAACATCCCCCGGAAGGGGAATTGAAGAACCAGGGCGACACCATCCGCATCCGCCTGGCGCCGTCCATCAGCATCTCCGACTACACCGCTGGTCAGAACCTGAGCTACGAAGTCCCGACCCCGATCTTCCAGGACATGCAGGTCAACAAGGGCAAGTACTTCGGCGTCCAGGTCAACGACGTGCTGGCGTACCAGTCCGACATGAACCTGATGAACATGTTCACCGAGGATGCCGCCAAACAGCTGAAGATCTCGATCGAGAACGAGGTGTTCTTCAACAGCTTCGTGACCGAAGGCCCGGCCAGCGAGAACGAAGGCGCCACCGCCGGCAAGATCTCGGCCGCCTACAACCTGGGCACCGACACCACCCCGATCGACCAGTCGAACGCCGCCAACATCCTCAACGCCATCCTGCGCATGTCCAGCGTGCTGGACGAGCAGAACGTGCCGGAAGACGGCCGCTTCCTGATCATCACCCCCTACGATCGCCACCTGCTGATGCAGTCGAACATCGCGCAGGCGTACTTCACTGGCGACCAGTCGAGCACCATCCGCACCGGCAAGATCGGCATGCTGGACCGCTTCACCGTGTACGTCAGCAACCTGCTGCCGCGCGGTGCCGCCGGTAAGGCGCTGGTTCCCGGCCTGTCGGACCCGGCCACTGGCGCCACCGTCAGCAACGCCAAGGCTCGCCGCCTGATGGTCGCCGGCACCAAGCACGCCAGCTCGTTCGCGATGACCGTGAACAAGACCGAGCCGCTGCGCAACCAGACCGATTTCGGCGACATCGTCCGCGGCCTGGCCGTCTACGGTCGCAAGGTGGTCAAGCCGGAAGCCCTGGTGGTTGCCCAAGTCGGTAGCGCCACCTGATGAACCGGAGGCGGCACGCGAATGCCGCCTCCACCCTCTTTTTAGGAGATAGAAATGCCCAACGTGACTTCTTTCCGCCGCTCTGTTGGCGGCTACGCCACCGCAACCGCCGGTACCACCCAGACCCAAGCTGGCGCTACGGCGCTGACCGGCGCCATCAACGTCGTCACCACTGGCAACGCCAGCGACGGCGTCAAGCTGCCCACTGAGATGGGCGTCGGCGACATCGTCATCATCGTCAACATCTCCGCGGTCGCCCTGAACGTGTACCCAGCTACCGGCGGTGCGATCAACGGCGGCACGGCCAACGCCGCAAAAGCCCTGGCGGCCAACATGTCGGGCGAGTACATCTGCCTCGGCAGCGACAACTGGGGCGCGGTGCTCAGCGCCTAAGCCGCGCACAACGTGATACTGGGGGCTACGGCCCCCATTTTCAAAGGAAGCTCCATGGACATCAACACGTTGCTCGCCCGCCTGGGCGGCGAAATTCTGGCCAACAAAGCCCGCGCCACCGTCGACGGGCGCAACACTGTACTTGCCATACTCGACGACCAGACGTGGGTCTGGACGGATGAAGGGCACGCGCTGCGGGCTGAGCACAGCAACTTGGCGGCCAGCGAAGCTGCACCTCAAGAGCTGCCCAAGAAAGCCCCCCGCAAACGAGCCGCTCAGCCTGTAGAATCGCTGGATATTGACCCGGCCGATTTTGCCGAGAGCGAGTAATGAAACCTCTGAGCGCCTTCTTCCCGCGGATTCTTCCGTACCTGCCAGGGTGCTCAGAGCCATTTGCTGCTCAGGCCCTCCTGACCTCGGCTATCGAGTTCTGCGAGAACTCGCAGGTACTGCGGATCGACCTGGATCCCATAGCTACGGTTGAGGGGCAGCCGGGGTACACCCTCACCACGGCAGACGCCGACCTGGCCATCACGCGGGTTCTTGGTGTAACTCTCGATGGGCATGCGCTGCCGGGGCTCATAGCTGAAGCGCTGCGCGAGCCGCCCACCATGAAGGCCCGGCCGACCAGCTTCTACGTCGACACGTCCGCGGGCGACTTTGAGCTGCGGCTTGCACCGCTGCCGGACGATGTGTACACGTTGGTTGCCAACGTGGCGCTACGCCCCGCTCGGGACGCTACGACGCTTCACGACGACCTCTACGACCTGTGGGTCGACGCGCTGGTGGCCGGCACCCTGCATCGTTGCATGCTCACCCCGGAGCAGCCGTTCACGAACCCTACACAGGCCCTGTATTGGGAGCGCATGGCCGCAGTGGCCACAGCCGGGTCCCGGATCGAGGGCAATTACGGCTACGTTCGTGGGTCCATGCGTGTGAGAGCGCGCCCTTTTGCTTGAGGTAGGTCGTGACAACTGCAGCCCAGTCCATAATCCGCCGCGCCGTCGAGATGCTACAGGACCCCACATCGGTCCGGTGGCCTGTCAACGAACTGGTCCGAAGCCACAACGACGGCCAACGCGAGGTGCTGGTATACCGCCCGGACGCAATGGCGACCAACGCCACCGTCACATGCGCTGCCGGCGCCCGCCAAGTACTGCCGGCGAACGGGGCCAAGTTGATCGAGGTCATCCGCAACGCGGCGAGTACCAGCGCCAAGAAACGTGTTCGCATGGTCAACCGCGAGCTGCTGGACGCTCAAGATCCTGACTGGTACAACCTGGCAGGATCCGTCGACATCGCGCACTTCACGTACGACGTGCGCGACCCCAAAACGTTCTACGTCTACCCGCCAGCCACGACTGCGGCCCAGCTAGATATCGTGTACGCAGCATACCCGACTGACATCGTCGAGCCGGCTGATGGCAGTTTGTACACCGCGGTGACAGGCAACATCTCACTGCCGGACATGTATGCCAACGCGCTTTTGGACTACATCCTGTACCGCGCTTACAGCAAGGACAGCGAGTACGCCGGCAACCTCCAACGCGCACAGGCCCACTACGCGGCGTTTGCCAATGCCTTGGGGGTTGAGGTCCGCGCCACCATCGCTGTGGCGCCGAACCCAGGCGGCAATTCGAACCGCGCCGTGGCGCAGTGAAGCTGAGACCAACCCATGAACGAAGCCCACCAAACAGCCGCCGAGTCCGTAGGAACCATGGTAGCAAAAGCGGTCCCACCTGCCAGTGTCTCGCTGGCGACCATTGCCGGGGTTCAGGTCTCCGAGCTCGTCTTGTGGGCAACGCTGATTTACACGGTGCTGATGATCTGCCACAAGATGCTGGCGATTTGGCGCGACCTGCGCCCCGCCGCATGCCCTGCGCCCGAGGACTCTTGATGCACTGGATGATCCTGGTCATGTGGCCGAACTTGTTCTGGAGGTGGTGGTATGAATTTCGACCGAGCGTTTGACCTGCTGCTTGGCCACGAAGGTGGGTACTCCGAGCACCCGCGAGACCCGGGGAAGGCTACCAAGTGGGGCATTACTGAGCGCGTGGCGCGCGCTGCCGGCTACGCAGGACGCATGCAGGACTTCCCAGTTGATGCTGCAAAAGCCATCGCCAAGCAGGGGTACTGGGACGCAGTGCAGGCCGACCAGCTGCCTCCAGAGCTGCGGTACGCTATGTTTGATGCGGCCTACAACAGCGGGCCTGCGCAGGCCACCCTCTGGCTGCAGCGCGCGCTTGATGTGCGCGACGATGGCGTGCTGGGCCCGAAAACCCTGTCGGCGGCACAGATTGATCCTATCAGCGTCAAGGCCCGCATGCTGGGACTTCGCTTGGAGTTCTTGACGGACCTTCCCACCTGGGACACATTCGGAAAAGGATGGTCCCGCCGCATCGCCAAGATCCTGGCGCAACACTGAAAGGCACTTATGAACTCACAAATTGTTTTCTCTCTGGTCCGCCACCTGCTGACCGCTGCTGGCGGCGCATTGGCCGTCAAATATGGCGTTGACGGCGACACCATTGACGCAGCTGCAGGCGCAGCCACCACGCTGGTGGGTGTGGCCTGGTCGATCTACGAAAAGCGCCGCGCGCCGATCTGATGGGATGACATGACAGCCATTGCCATCAAACAGTTCGGGGGGATTTCCCCCAAAGTGCCCGCCCGATATTTGCAGGACTCTCAGGCTCAGGTCGCCACGGACTGCTTGGTGTTCAACGGCTCGTTGCAACATCTGCCTGACATCGGGGCCTCGGTGTACCCATTGCCAAAACCAGGGACGCCCCTAACGATATACCGATTCGGGCAGGATCTAATATCCGACACACAGTATTGGTTCCATTGGACGACTGACGTAGATGTGTGCCGCGGCCAAATTGCCGGGGACACCTCGGAGTGGACGTTCTACACTGATGGAGTACTGCCTAAGGCCACGTATTCTTCCTTGGCTTTGACCGGTGGGTTTCGGTACCCAATCGAATCCCGCACGCTTGGAATACCAGCACCCGCTTCAGCCGCACTCGTGTCCGTATCTGGAACGGCGGAGATCGGCGCTTCTGCGGAAAGCCGGGTGTACACATATACGCTGGTCAGCAAGGAATCAGGGTTTGAGTTTGAGTCCGCGCCTGCGCCAGCCTCCGCCGTGGTGGACGTGACGGCAGGGCAGACCGCAACTGTTAGCGGGTTCGCATCGCTACCCTCGGGGTTTGTCGTGACACACCGGAGAATTTACCGCTCGGTGTCGGGGGTGTACCTGTTCGTCGCTGAGGTTACTGCTGCGACTGCCAGCTTTGAAGACACCATCGCTGCGGAGGACCTGGGGGAAGAGCTCCCCAGCACCACTTGGGCGATGCCGCCGGCGACTTTGCGCGGGCTGATCAACCTACCCAACGGCCTCATGGCGGGCTTCGTCGGCCGGGACGTCTACTTCTGCGACCCCTACCACCCACACGCATGGCCTGAGCAGTATGTGCAGTCGTTGGACTACCCTGTTGTGGGGCTCGGCCGCATGGACACTACGCTGGCGGTGTTGACCACCGGCACGCCATACCTGATCCAGGGTTCGCACCCGGATACCATGACCGCGGTCAAGTCGGATCTCGAGCAGTCTTGTGCATCCAAGCGCAGCATCGTGAGTACCAACGGTGTTGTGATATATGCCAGCCCTGACGGGCTCGTCATGCTGTCCTCTGGCGGCTCCAAGCTGCTGACCGAGAGCTACTTCACACGAGCGCAGTGGCAGGCCTATTTCAAGCCGGACTCAATCCACGGGTACGCCCAGGATCTGAAATACGTCGGCTTCTACAACAACGGAACCAGCTCGGGCGGGTTTATCTATGACCTGACCACCGGCCAGCTGGCCCTGCATAGCATCTACGCCACAGCGGGGTACAACGACCTGGTGAATGACAAGCTGTTCCTAGCCTTTGCTGACCGGTCTGTGAAAGTCTGGCAGGCGGGCAGCGCGCGCAGCTACGTCTGGCGATCCAAAAAGTTCACACTGCCGCGGCAGCTCGGTTTTTCTTGCGCGCAGCTCGAAGCGGAAGCCTACCCCATGACGGTGAAGTTCTACTGCGATGGCAGCAGCACGCCCGCATTCACGCAGTCAGTCGCCAGCCGACAGGCATTCCGGCTGCCCCCTCTGGTGGCACGCGACTGGGAAGTGCAGATTGAGGGGTACGCGGAGGTGTTTTCGTTTGCCGCCGCCCAGGCCATGGAGGAGCTGAAGAGTGTCTAAGCGCAGCCTGCCCACCGTCGTATCAGCCATCCCGCGGGACCTGCGCACGTTCATTGACCGCCTGCGCGACATGCTCACCGACGGCAGTCTGGACCGCCTGGTTACGGCCCGCGACTTGAGCGACGCCGGGGTAGTTGCCATCTCGGGGTCCGGCGTCATCACACCGCCGGGCAGTTCTGTTGCGTCGCCCCCAGCCCCCACAGGGCTTTCTGTCACAGCATCGCTCAGCACGATATTCGTCGAGTGGGACGCGCCGGTGTACACCGGACATGCATACACTGAGGTTTGGGCGTCACCGACGGACAGCATTGGTTCTGCGGCAAGAGTGGGTATGGCCCCCGGTGCCATATTCGTCGACTCGATGGAGTTCGACACGACCCGGTACTACTGGGTGCGCTTTGTCAACACGGCTGATATCGTGGGCCCGTTTAACGGCATCGCAGGCACAGGCAGCACTACCGGCCAGGACGTTGACAAGCTCGTTGCCGCCATGACGGGGCCTGGCGATCCGTTCAAAGTGGTCCCTACGGAGGTAACGCTGCCTGACGGCAGTATTGTTCCTGCTGGCACATACACGGCGGATGCGTTCATCCACAACGGTCAGATCACCAACGCCAAGATCGCCAACCTGGCGGTAGACAACGCCAAGATCGCCAACCTCTCGGTGGGCAAGCTGACAGCCGGGTCGATCGCAGTGGGGGAATATATTCAGTCGACCGGATATGTGGCTGGGTCCGCAGGCTGGCGGATTGACGGTAGTGGCAACGCCGAATTCAGTAATGCTGTGGTGCGCGGCACGGTGTACGCTACCAACGGGCAGTTTTATGGCACGCTGCTTGGTGGGGCCGCCACAACATATTCTTCCGGTGTTGGCTTTTACGCAGGCTTGGACAGTGCGACTTTCAAGTGGCGCGTGGGGGATCCGACTGGGACTCGCGTTCAGTGGGATGGGGCGAGTATTAGAGCCCAAAATGCGGATGCGTCGAGGCTTTTGGACCTTGGCGCTACAGGCACCGCGTCTATTCTCAAGATCGGCTCCGCACTAGATATTAAGGCGGATGGACTGGCGACGTTTGCTGGCGCACTGTCGGCAGCTACTGGGTCATTCGCTGGGTCCCTGACAGCGGCCACCGGGTCATTCGCTGGGTCCCTGACAGCGGCCACCGGGTCATTCGCTGGGTCCCTGACAGCGGCTACGGGCACGTTTAGCGGGACGTTGACGGCCGACGCTGTGAACGCGGTTAACACCATCAACCTCGCAGGGCAGTCCGTGACAGTACCATCAAGTGCTTTTACAGCTGCGTCTATTGCTGGGGTGCTTGGTACGTGGACCACCATACAAAGTATCGCAGTAGCATTGTCTGGTTCGCGGGCGTACATAGCTTCAAGCGCAAGTTCTAGCGACGGAGTCACTACGATTGGGGATTCAGATGTATCCACGCCAAACAGTTTCAGGTTGTTGCGAGATAGCACCGTACTGATGACTAGCAACAGCGCGGCCATGTCTTTTGGTGAACAGCCCGATGCAGGGACGTACACGTACTACCTGCAGTTACTAACTAACGGTTCCATAACTTTGGGCTCTGCGTCGAATCGGTCCCTTTTTGTTATAGAAACCAAACGATGAATTACACTATTTACGCGCCTGACGGTCGGATCCTTAAAACTGTTGGAACTAGCGATATCGAGGCGCAGCTTGAATTTGGCAATGCTTATATACACGGCATTTATTCGGACACAGCTTTCTACGTAGATGCCGGCGCTCCAATTGCCATGCCGCCGCGCCCTTCCGACTATCACGTTTTCGACTACACCACGAAGCAGTGGGTCGATCCGAGAACGCCAGAAACCGAGTGGCCCCTGGTGCGCGCCAAACGCAACCAGCTCCTCCAAGCGTCCGATTGGACTCAACTACCCGATGTACCTCTGGCCACTAAGGACGCCTGGGCAGCATACCGCCAGGCGATGCGCGACGTGACGGGCCAGCCCGACCCGTTCAACATCGTGTGGCCCACCCCGCCGGCCTGATCCATAATACGCACCATGGCAAACCTCGTTTTTGACCGCAAAGAGCTCGTTGGCGCCTGGGTGGCGCAGCAGGTGGGGCAGACTGGCGACTGGGGTAGCTTCTACGCCATGGGCGTCGAGTCCAAAGGCGAGCTGATTGCCGGCATCGTGTTCAACAATTTCAACGGCGCCAACGCGACCTGCCACATTGCGGTCGAGCGGCCCAACAAGGCCTTCGTGAAACTGCTCGAGGCGGCCGCTGACTATGCGTTCAACTTGTGCGGGCTCAAGCGACTGACCGGCATGGTGCCCTCCAATGAGCCGCACATCCTGGCGTTTGACAAGCACCTGGGCTGGGAAGAAGAGTTCGTCATGAAAGACGGCGCGCCGGGCGCCGACATGCACATTTTGGTAATGTGGCCCGACCGTTGTCGCTGGCTGCGAAAGGAATAATCATGGGTGGTAAATCCCAGGCGGCGCCAGACTACTCGTCCCTGGCTGCAGCCAGCGAGAAGTCGGCCGAGATCATGACGGGCCTTGGGCGAGAGCAGCTTGATTTTGCCAAGCAGCAGTACGCCGAACTCAAGCCGTTGGCGCAGCAGATTTCTGACGCTCAGGTCGCTGCGCAGCAGCAAACCATGCAGCAGGGTCAGGAGTACTACGACTACATGAAGTCGACGTTCCGCCCCATCGAGCAGGGGCTGGTTCAGCGCGCCAACGAGTTCAACACGGACGCATACCGGGAGCAGTTGGCCAGCCAGGCTGCCGCCGCTGCAGGCCGAGCGTTTGGCACCACCCAGGCAGCAGGAATGCGCGCGGCGGCGTCCATGGGCGTCAACCCGAACTCCGGCCGGTTTGCTGGCATTCAGGCTCAGGGGCAGCTCGGTCTGGCCGCACAGCGCGCCGGTGCCATGACGGGAGCCCGTCAGCAGGCAGAAGCTCTGGGTTACGCACGCCAGGTGGAAGCCGCAGGCCTTGGGCGCAACCTCTCAGGAGCCTCGCTGGGAGCGTACAGCGCCGCCACTGGCGCGGGTAGCGCCGGCCTGAACTCCGCCATGGCGCCGGGCAGTCAGCTCCTGCAAGGCATGTCGTCTGGCGCGGCCACCACAGGCCAAGGGCTCAACATGCAGCTCTCCGGGCTGGGCAACGTCGCGCAGATGCAGACCAGCTACGCCAACGCAGCCAACAGCCAGGCCAGCCCGTTGGGCAGCATCGTGGGTATGGGGCTAGGGGCATATGCTGGCGGGGCGGGCTCTGCCCTTGGTGCAAAGCTGTTTAAATAAAAGGTAACACATGGCAGACTTTTTCAGAGGCCTTACCGGCGGTTTTCAGACCGGCCTGCAGCTGGGTCAACAGATCCGCAATCGCCGCATGGAGGACGAGCTGGGCCAGGCGTACGCCAAGCCTGAGACGTTCACCGATTACACGCCCGAGCAGGCCGCACAGATTCGGGGTCTTCAGGCAACCGGGGCCTATGACGTAGAGGCGATTCCAGGGGCTGCCGGCGCTGCACCCACGCTGCGATACACGCCGCGCCAGGGGCTGGACCTGCAAGGCGACATGCCGGCCGCACCCGTGGAGATCGCACCGCAGCAGGTCCAGCGGTACCGCGACCAGACGGCGGCGGGCCAGTTTGACCCGACAGCGCTGCGCGGCCTGCAGATGCAAGAGGCCGCCAATGTGCTGGGTCGCTACGGCCAAGTGCAGCAGGCTGAAGACCTGCGCGCGCGTGCAGAAGAACAGGCATACCAGGCCAAGGTGCGCCCTCTGCAGGTGCAGGGGTTGGAGCAGCAGACCAAACTGGGTGGCACACAGCTTGCCAAAGCGCAGCGCGAAGCCGCCGAGCAGCAAAAGTACGACCAGTTCACCCAAGCCTACGCCGACGCCAAGAAGGCCAACCCGGGGTTCACCGTCGCCGACGCCAGCGCTTTGGCCGACCAGTTTGGTCTCAACCCAGACCAGAAGTACAACTTCGCCAGCCGCGTCACGGGGATTTCCGAGTCCGAGTTCAAGAGCAGTGAGCTGGCCATCAAGAGTCTGGTCAAGAACAAGGGCTTGGATGAGCTGCTGAAACTCCACGAGAGCAGTGACCTGCTGGACCCTGGGTCGCACTTTGTGCGCATCGCCGGCCCCAAGGGGGCGGTAGCGATGCAGCGTGTGGACACTGCTACCGGTCGACCGATCGGCGAGCCGATGCCGTTCCGCAACGAGGCAGAAGCCACCGGGTACCTGTACACCATGGCCACTCGCCCAGAGGCCGCTGTCGAGTACACAGCCGCGCTGGAGAAACAGGCTCAAGACCGTCGCAAGCTAGCGCTCGAAGAGCAGAAAACTCAGGCCCAGATTGGGCTCACCGGCGCGCAGACAGCATATTACGGCGCCCGCGCCAACATGGATACGCTGGGTCCGTTGGCGCAACGTGTCGACGACTTCCGGCGTGTGTATGGGCGAGACCCCTCCGAAGCTGAAAAGAACGCCATGTTCGGGCTGGCGGTCAAACCCGGCAAAGACGTGGAGCTCCCCGCGGCAGGCACCCGGGTGCGCCGCCCCGACGGCAGCGTCGCGCAGGCCGACGGCTATGGTGGCTACGTAGCGCTGAAAGGCGTCTTGCCCGACGACCAACCACAGAAGCTGGCCGAGCTCAAAGTGCCCCCCTATGTCGCAGAGAAAGCGCAGTGGAGTCGCGACGGGACTATGCTTGGCTTCAACAACATGGCGTTTCCCCTGACTGAAGCCGGCGTGAAGGCGCTCACAAAAGCAGTGGACCTCGCGGGCAGCCAAGGCATTGCCGCTGATGAACGCCTGGTGGCGGAACAAGACGCCGCTGCCCGAGTCCATGCGGGGCGCGCTGCCCAGGCTGCCCGAGACGCCGCGGCCGACCAGCAAGCTACGACTGGTCTGTACCGGCCTACAATGGGTGGTATTGCGCCCAACCCGAGGGCACCCCGACCTAGCGCGCCGCAGGAAGAATGGCTCGCATATCGCGAAAGCCAGCGTCTTCGGGCCCAACAAAACCAAAGGTGATTCATGCCTAAGCAGCTCTCCCCCGAAGAATTTGAAGCCATGTTCGGGGGTGGAGCCCCCGCAGAAGTTCCGCAGAACGTCGGGCTCAGCACGATGCTGGGCTCTGGGGCACGTAGCTTGGGTGCAGGCCTGCTGGGTATCGGTGAAGCCGTTGGGCTGTCGTCTGGCGACTGGCGTCGCGAGCAGCAAGCCATCGCAAACGCTGACGCGCAGCGCTACTTCGAGCGGACTGGCGCGCCACGGTCTTTTGCCGAAGCCCAGGGAGTTGGGGAGACCGCCCAGTGGCTGGCCGGGGTTGGCGCGCAGTCTTTGCCGTCTATGATCCCGGTGGCAGCAGCGGGCCTGGTCGGAGGCCCAGGCGCTGCGTTTGCGGCAGGCTCCGCATTAGGGCTTGGGGACGTCCTCCAGAACCAGCGCGAGGCTGGTGGTCGCACGGATCTGACCGCGGCAGTACCCCTGGGCTTGCTGTATGGCGCGGCTGATCGCTTTGGTGTCGAGGGCATGCTCGCCCGTCGTTCCTTGGGCACCGGAGTTCGCGCCCTGGACACACTCGGCACTGGCCAGTTGGACAAGCTGACAGGGTTCACCGGCGCGGCTGCGCGCACCGCAGCTACCGGCGCCAAAGGGGTGCTGTCCGAAGGCACCAGCGAAACGCTGCAGGAGCTCGCAAACCAGGCGGGGCGAACCGCTGTGAGCTCCGAGACCATGTTCGATCCCGAGGCCGTCAACCGATATCAGGAGTCGTTTATCGCCGGCGGCGTGCTCGGTGGTGTTGTGAGTGGGGGTTTGGGTGGCTGGCGCCGATCGGCCGCCGCAGTCGCAGACGAGGGCGGCGCCAAGGACCTTACAGCACGCGAGACGCAACTGGCGGTCGGAACCACGCCTGACCAGCTCGAGCCCGAGACTCGGCCGTTCACGCAAGACTGGTTCAACAAGGCGCTTGGCGTCGACGAGACCCTCTACAAGACCGACAAGAACTATGCCAAGGCGGTCGGCAACCTGTTCGAGGAGGGTAGCGGCCAGTTCGTCCAGGACACCAGCAGCATGGCTGGGCTCGAGCGCGAGTTGTCCATGGCCGACGCGATCATGTTGCGCAACGGCGCCATCAAGATGGACGACCTGCAGCAGCTCTGGCAGCTCGAGGCTATCCAAGGGCCGATGCCCCGTCCGGGGTTTGTACCGCCTGGTGCAGAAGCCAGTACCCCAGCCGCGCCGAGCGCCGACCAGGCGGGCACCCAGAGTACCGAGCTCGATATCGATGCTGCAATCGAAAAGCGCTTGGGCAAAAAGCCTGGCAAGTACGGTCGCGAACTGTGGAATGACATTAGCGGGTCTGGCGTCCCTATGGACTCCAAGATCGCTGACGATCTGTGGAACCTGGCGGCGCAGGGCAACGGCCTGACCAAAACGAAGTGGGAACAAGTGCGCGCAGAGTTGGACGCCCGCCTGGCCGAACTCGCTGCTGCCGCGACCGCTCCCGCTACTGCACCACAAGTCGGCCTGCAAGCTCCGATGGCTCAGCCGGCGGCGCCCGGCCCGCGCGTGTTCCAGCAAGGCGTTCTGCAGCCAGCAGCTCCGGCCGGTTCCGCACCGGTTGACCTGACCGCGCCGCGCGCGCCTGCTGCTCCGGCCGGTTCCGCACCGGTTGACCTGACCGCGCCGCGCGCGCCTGCTGCTCCGGCACCTGTTCCAGTAGCCCAGACCGGTTTGGCCCGCCCGGTGGCTCCTGCAGAGCCTGTCGTGTCTCCACAACGCGCCACTTTGAATCTGCCGAAAGACCGATCGCCAGCCATTGCGGCCCCCGAGGAGGTGGTGCCGAACCAGGCCGCCATCGGAAATGCTATCGAGCTGGCTAAGGCCACGGGTCGCGAGAGCGAGATCGACGCCATCATCAAAGAGGCAGCCCGAGAGATGCAAGTTGCGAAAGGAACCGTTCCTGCCGACATGCCCATGGACGAAGCCGCAGCGGATGCAGTGTTCGCCAAGCACTTCGAGAAGTCCAAGAACCCGAGCCAGATGGTCGCTCAGGCCAAAGCACTGATCCGTGCGCGCCAGGCCGCACCCGAAGGCGCCAAGAACAAGGTGGTCGAGGCTGTCGGCGCGGCCCTGGGACTCAAGAAGGACACCGCCTACGCGCGCGTGAACGAGACCAAACTGGTCGAGACCGCCATGAGCATGGGGTACACCCGTGAGCAGGCTATGGACCTGCTGGGCGTGCGCGCCAAAACCCGCGGCGAATCCTCCTCGTTGGAGAAAGCGCGCAACGCGTACCACGAGCTACAAGACATTGATCCGGCCCGTCGCACCACGGATCAGATCCAACAGATGGCTGACCTCAAAGGCGAGCTCGAGCGCCTGGTGGAATCCGAGGCTCGGGCCAAGGGCCTGGACATGTCCACAGCTCTATCGGAGGCCGGTGTCACATTCGATCCTGACGAGGGCGCTGGCATTGGGGGCGATGACGTCAACCGCTGGTGGTCCGAGGCGGCCTCGCGCCGCGCGGTCGACCGCGCCATCGGCAAGCTGGTGACTTTGGGCCGCCAACTCCAGGAGCTGCGCCAGGCTACCGCAGAGCTGCGTGGTTTGGGCAAAGAGTTCCGCGCCGGCGCCAAGGTGACCCGCGACGAAGCCGCCAAGCTCCGTGAGAAGCTGACCGGCGCGCGCGCCGAGGCCGAGCGGGCCGCTATCGAAGAGCAGAACAAGATCTTCCGCGCTGCATGGGAAGAAGCGAACAAGGGCAAGAAAGGTGCCAAGCCGCCCAAGGTCGTTCGCGCGCCCGTGGTCGCGGAGTCCAAGGCCACACCTGAGCAGTTGGCTGCCCGCAAGAAGTGGGAGGAATCCAAGCGCAATCTAACCAAGATGGAGACTGCAGATCTGCAGACCCTGCTGCCATACGTTCGCGACGTCATGGAGAACGTCGCTCTGGCCGAGAAAATCTCGGCGGAGCTCTCGAACTCAACCCGAGGAGTTGAAAATGCCATACAAGTCGAAAGCGCAAATGAAGTACCTGCACAGCCAGGAGCCGGAAGTGGCGGCCAAGTGGGACAAGAAGTACCCGTCGCAGAAAAACCTGCCGGAGAAGGTCGCAAAGCCAAAGCCGAAGGCAAGCCCGCCGAAGAAAAAGTAACCGCGCCGGCGGTCATCAAGACCCAGCGCGAGCTGGCCGCCGAAGCCTGGGACACCGTGGCTGGCAAGATTCCGGGTGCGCCCAAGTTCGCCGAGCTGAGCCGCGCGCAGCAGACGGACTTCGTCGAGTTCGGCGAGGACAACTGGACCCCCGCTGATGTGCGCCGCGAGATGCAGCGCATGCAGCCGGCCGAAGGTAAAGGCCCCCGCTACGGCCTCCCGACCGCCAAGGCTGCCAACCCCTACACCGCCAAGCAGCTGCTCAAGGAGCTGAAAGCCTTCATCCGGGCCGACATCCCTGGTCGCACGCTGCTGGTCGTGGACGACATCTCTGACCTGTTGGCTCACCCGGATCGGGCCGTCCAAGTGGTCGGCGCCGGCATGGCCGTCAAGGGTGCCTATGGTGTGGCGTCTGACGGTCGCGCGTTCCTGGTGGCCAACCGCATTGAGCAGGGCCAGGGTCGCGCCAAGTTCATGCATGAGGTGGGATCCCACCTCGGACTGGAGAAGCTGCTGCCCAAGGCCACCTACGCCAAGCTGGTCAAGCAGGTCAAGGCGTGGGCGGACTCCAACGCCGATACCTACGAAGCCTACCTCGCGGAGCGGGCGTTGGCTCGCGCATACAAGGTCTCCGACAGCCAGTCTGAGTTCGACGACGAGACCCTGGCGTACTTCCTGGAGGAGGCGGTCAGCGGCGGCATTGACCCCACGGCAGACATGGGCGGCGGCCCGCTGCGCGAATGGTTCCGCACCCTGTGGAACGCCTTCAAGCTGGCGCTTGTGAAGCTGGGGTTCAAGCCCTCCTCCATGACCGCGCAGGACGTGGTCGACTTGGCCTTTGGTGCTGCGCGCCTGGAGCTGAGCAGCGCGACATACGGTGCGCCCGTGGATGCTGACCGCCAGCGCCTGCGCTTTGGTGTCGGCACCCCCAAGAAAGCCACCGCCAGCCAGGTTCAGCAGGCCATCAACCAACTGCCACCCGGCGCGCAGTCCGCGGTGCGCAACTCGCTCGACACCATGGGCACCTGGGCCAACAAGGCGCTGGATCGTGCGGTGTTCACCAGCGACCTGATCGATCGTGCGGTCACTGCAGGTATGAACGCGGCCAAAGCGTTCGGTGACTACCGGGCCCGCCGCGACACCAAGGCGCGCGAGCTTGAGCGCGCTGTTGAGCAGATCGCGGACATGTACGCCCTGGTCCCTGCAAAGGATCGCGGTCTGGTGCCGGAGAAGGGCCAGGCTGATACGGCCAACCAGTTCATTTTCGACTCGACTCGCGAGGGTCAGTGGGGCTACGGCGAATACGCCACACCGGAAATGAAAAACCGGTTCAAGGCGCTCAGCCCGCAGGCCCAGGCGTTCGTCAAAGCTGTGTTCAAGCATGGCGACGACATGCTGGCGCTCAAGAAGCGCACGATCATGGATCACACCAACACCGAGTACGACGCGCTGATCGCAGCCGCTGCGGCCGACGGCGACACCCAGCTCGAGGCCAAGCTCAAAGGTGAGAAGCAGGCCGTCATCAAGCGATTCACGGATCTGTTTGCGACCCAGGAGGGTCTGCCCTACGCGCCGATCAAGCGCATGGGCGCCTACGCCGTGGTGGCCAAGTCCGACGCATATCGCGCGGCCGAAGCTCCCGGGGGCGACAAAACGCTGCTGGACAAGCTGCAAAAGCAGGCGGACCACTACCACGTCAGCTTCACCGAAACTCGGGCTGAGGCCCGAGAGCTGGCTCGTCAGCTGCGCGAGCAGGGCCACTTCGGCACCCGCGAGGACGCCGTGGACTTCTTCGAGCGTGAGGCCAACATGGACGCACTGTTCGGCGGCGACTCGGTACTCAAGGCCCTGACCAAGCTGCAGTCGCAGGTTGAGGCCAAGATGGCCGCAGGCGAGCAGGGTGCTGCCAAGCTGCGCCGCATGGTGACTGACATGTACCTGGAGACCCTGACCGAGAACAGCGCTCGCAAGTCGGAGATGAAGCGCCGTGGCGTTGCCGGCGAAGTGGACATGCTCCGCTCATTCACCATGCAAGGGCGCGCCGATGCCAACTTCCTGGCATCCGTCGAGTACAACCGCAAGATCCAAGACAGCATCCAGGCCATGCGCAAGGAGCGCGACCTCGGCGGCAACCGCGCGCGCAAAGCCGAGCTCTTCAACGAGCTGACCGCGCGCTACGCTCAATCGATGGAGGACATCAACACCCCGGTGTTGAGCAAACTGATGCGCTTGGCGTCGGCCCACTACTTGGTCACCAGCCCGGCGTACTTTGCTTCCAACGCGCTGCAGCCCGGAATGATGTCGGTCCCGATCATGGCAGAGCAGCACGGCTATGGCAAAGCCTGGGGTGCGATGCTCCAGGCATACAAGGACCTTGGGGACCTGGTCGAATCGGCCAAGCTGTTCTCCACCCGGATGTACGACTACAGCAAGGTGGGCAAGAACGACGACGAGAAATCTGCCATCCAAGAGCTGGTCAACCGCAACCGTATCGACATCGGCATGGAGACCGAGTTGGGCGAGTTCCAGGTCGAAAGCGCAGGCCCGATCGCAAACCGAATGAACAAGGTCAACAAGGGCATGCGCATGCTCGTGCAGAAGGTCGAGGTCATCAACCGCATGTCCACCGCCCTGGCCGCGTACCGCCTCGAGCTGCAGCGCAACGGCGGCAACCACGACGCCGCGGTCAACTACGCCGACCGGATTCTGTCCGACTCGCATGGTGACTATGGCCGGTCCAACGCGCCGCGTCTGTTCAACACCAAGTTGGGCAAGATGGCGCTGCAGTTCCGCAAATTCCAGCTCATCCAGCTGTCGTACTACGCCAAGCTGCTCAGTCGGGCGGGGTTCTCCACGGAGGAGAAGCGGGCTGCGTCCAAGGCCTTGGCATACGCCCTGCTGCACACCGCGGCACTTGCCGGCGTGCGCGGCCTGCCAGGCTTTGCGGCACTTGCTTTTGTCGCCGGGCTGCTGGGTGGTGCCGAGGACAAAAAGTTCGACTTGACCGCCGCGCTCGAGAGCGCGCTGGGTGGCGGAGACATGGCCCGCTTGGTCATGCGCGGGGGGCCGACTATTGCCGGCGTGGATCTGTCCGGCAGCGTGGGCGCGGGCAACATGCTGTCCCTCATGCCGTTCAGCAACGCGGACCTGTCCACCAGTGCAGGCAAGTATGAGGCGATCGGTCAAGCGCTGGTCGGAGCGTCTGGCGGTATGGTGGTTCGCGGCCTGGATGGCCTGGGCCTGATGGCCAACGGCGACTGGTACAAGGGCTTGGAGATGCTGATGCCCAAGGGGCTGGCGTCCGCCATGCAGGCGTACCGACTGGCCGAGGACGGTATGACCCGCCGCAATGGCGATGTGATCTTGCCGCCAGAGGATGTCAGCGCGCTGGAGACGTTCTGGAAAGCGCTCAGCTTCAACACGCCGGGCATTTCCGAGGTCTACGAAAAGCGCCAGCGCTTCCAGGACGTCAAGGACCGGTTCGCGGAACGCACCAGCCGGATCAAGAACGACTACGCCAAGGCCGTGCGCAGCAACGACGCCGACGGTCGGCAGGAGGCACGCCAGGCCTGGACTAAGCTGCAGGCAACCCGCAAGGCCGAAGGGTTCCAGCCGCAGCCGCTGTCCAACCTGCTCAAGGCGCCGCAGGAGCAAGCCAAGCGTGAGAAGCAGACGGTGGGAGGCCTGCAGTACCGGCCGAACGAACGCGCCGCGGCCAAGCGAGTAGCCGGAGAGTAAACGCCGAAAAGGGACCCCGCGGGGTCCCTTTTCTAGGTGGGTTTGGGCTAAGTGTAGGCAAACATCGGCGATGCGGGGACGTGCGCCAGTGCAGGAATCGCCCACCACGAGCTGAGTTCCGTGTAGAACTCAGCCTTGCAAGCACTGCCCATAGCAATGTCCTCTATCCACATAGCAACGGATACGTCTTTGCACCACTTACCATACACATACCCGTTGTCCTTGGAAGCTCGGCAGCCGCATGACTCGTGCTTATAGCATTCAACTAGAGCGGCTACGTCGAACCTAAATCCGCCGGCATGTGGAGTTCTGTACCCAGCGAATCTGCGGTAGATAGCCGCAAGGCGCAAATACTTTTTGGATACTCCGGGAATCTTCAGGACTTGCATGTTTCACCTTTCAATAACAGCAGTTAGTTGCTCGCGCCGGTATTGGGCTCCGGCGAGTTTCGCGACCCATTCAGGCCTCAGGCTGCGTACTTCCCAATTGTCGCTGGGCGTTCACCCAGGCCTGCACATCCTCAACCGCCCACTGCAGGCGGCGGCCCGGCAGCTGCAAGCGCGGCGGCAGCTTCTCCGGGGCCTTGGATGCGTACTGGTGGATGGTACCGACCGACAGGTGCAGCAGCTCGGCCAGCCCTTTGGTGTCGATCACAAGTTCCATGGCAAGCTCCAAAAAAGCCCCCCGGGCACGAGCCCGAGGGTCAAACACAAAGGAGCTAACAGGACCGTCAGCAGAAATATCATACCGCACCCACCATTTCGCCGCCACTGCTTGCAGTCGGCGGGACCAGGGTGACAGCATCCCGATCCAGCTTCAATGCGTTGACCACGATGCACCGGGCCTGGACCGTGGGGATATCCGTGCCGCGCGTCAGCGTGATCTTGTCCGAACGTTTCACCAACGCCCCGTCGCGCTCGAGCTGGTCGAGCATGGCGTTGAAGTCGGTGCGGTTCTGCATGCACCAGTCGCGCACGTCCTTCTGGTTGAGCATGATGTAGCCGGCGTGCTCCCGGTTGCTCGGTGTGCCCAGCACGTACCTCCCAGCGATCTCGCCAATGACCCGGTTGCGCGGCGTCTCGGGGCCGCTCTTGTGCCGCTTGTCGCGGAACTCGGAAGTCACCACCACGCGGCTGGCCAGGGTGGCCATCATGCGGCTGAACGCGTCTTCCATCGAGACGGTGTTGGTCTCGTTGATAGTCTCGGCCAGTTGGGTCAGCAGCGTCACTGTGAACTCAAACAGGCGCTCAAGGTCGAAGTCGATGATGCCCAGGTCCTTGGCCACCTTGGCCATGACGATCGTGCAGGCGCCGTGGTTGCGGTAGTACCGGTACTTGGTGCCGGGCAGGTAGTGCGCCAGCGCGCCCATGGTCTCGCGGATCATGTCGGTCATCTCGCGCTGGTGCGTCACGACGTAGCGCATCATGGCGTCGCCGGCGGCGCCGCTGTTGGCTTTCATGGCGTCTACGGCCTGGTGAACCATCTCAGCCTCGACCTGCGCGTCGGCATGCAGGCGCACCACCGGGTAGCGGTCGACGTTGATCTGGATCAGGCGCACAGCCTCGGCCTGCGAGTTGGCCTGCGTGGTGGCCAGCAGCCCGTGGAAGTCCTTGTTGCCCGTGACGAACGGCGACATGCGCCACTGAATGGTGTTGGCGAACCCTACACTGCCACCCTTGGACTGCAGCCGGACCTTCTCCTCGCCGCGCGACACGCCATAAGCCACGTCGCTGAACATGGCGCCGTCCATGTTGGTCAGCTCGTCGAGCAGCACCGGCACGTTGTTGTATGCGCCCAGGAACGCCCACAGCGCGTTGGTGGTGAAGCCCTCCTTGGACTTCAGGGTCATCTTCTCGGCGTCGCCAAACGCGTACAGCGAGGCGTAGCAGGCCGTGGTCTTGCCCTTGCCTGAGTCGCCGCCCGACAGTGCCACCAGCAGGCCCTTGAACAGCTCCTCGCAGAACGGGGTGAGCACCGAGCCCCAGCCTGAGCAGACGGCGTACTGCCAGTGCTCCATGCCGGCGCGGTTGTACATGAAGTTCAGGCCGCTGGCGTACCCGGCGATCGAGCCGCGTGGCGCGGCCATGGAGTTGGTGAACCGGCCGGCGTTGCCACCGACCAGCACTTTGCGAACAGATCCATCCTTGTGGTACAGGCGATCCCCAATGAGGAACGACGTGCCGTTGTCCTTCCAGCCGAAGCTGGTGAGGGTGTTGACCTCTTCGACCTTGCGCTTGAGGTCCTCGAGTTGATCGCGAAGGTAGGCGGCCATGTGGACTCCTGCGTTCTTGTGGTTGGAATGCATCAGCTCGTACTTGGCCAGCGCGCGCAGCATGTCGGTCTGCGACGCCATGCACTCGTAGGGCATCTCGAAGTCGCGAACCTTGTGGTCCGGCATGTGCATGCGGATGCCAATGCGGAAGGTGCCGTCCTCGGTGCGGATGCGGGTGGTGGGGTAGAACCGGGTGTGACAGAACGGCTCGGGCATGGACACGCCGTCCTTGTTGGTGAGCCAGCGGCAGAGGTACCCGTCCTCCCAGCTGTAACCGCGCACCGGCGCGGGTACCTCAACTTCGACCTCCTGGTTGTCCTCGGTCACCACCGTCTCGACGGTCTCCTCGTTCACCGGGATGACGCGGCCGAGCATGATCGGCGACGAGACCTTGCCCTTGAACTTGCAGTCGGCGCACCCGCTCGGGTTGCACTTCTCGAAGAACTCGCACTTGGTCGGGCCGTAGGCCCAGGTGTCGTAGCGCATGCGCCAGTCGGTCTGAGCATGGCCTGTGTCGCCGCGCAGCGAGCTCCATTCCTCAGCCAGGACCTCGCCATCCACGCAGGACTTCAACACACCAATGACGCCGCGCCAGTGCTCGTACCCCACATCGCCGCTGGTGTCGCGCATCGCGGACATCTGGCCGCACTTGTCTGCTGCATCGTTGCCGAAGCTGTCGACCTGGGGGAACTGCGCGTGCCCGGTCAGGTCGGAGTTGATGTTGTTGGCGGGCACCGACTCGCGCTTGGACTCCGCGGTCACCTTGACCTTGTTGGCCTTGACGTAGGCCGCCAGGGCTGTGGCCAGTGCCTGCGGGTCCGATGCCTTGACGATGTTCTTCGCCAGCACGGGGCGCGCGCCGCCCGCTTTGCGGTTGACGCTGCCGACCGGGCGCAGGATGGATGCAAAGTCCGCGGTGCGCGACGGGTCCGCGATCACGCCGGCGTGGGCCAGGGTTGCCTTCAGGGCGGTCGCCAGCTTGACCCAAGTGGCCGCCGAGATGGATTTGGTCAGGGGCCAGTAGGTGTGGATACCGCCACCGCTGTCGACCACCATGGGGTTGGGCCAGCCCAGCGTCTTGCTGAACTGAAAGACGGCCTTGGTGGCGTCGCCCTTGGTCAGGTATCCCTGCCCCATGTCGAACTTCTGCTGGCCGCAGTCAATGTCGACCCACAGGGACTGGGCTCGGTCCCAGTTCTCCTGGACTCGGAACTTCTTGGACTCTTTGCCGTTGCGCTCCACCATGACCGAGTCGTGCTGGTAGGAAGCGCAGGCGTGGTAGACGGTCTTGTTGGGGTTGCGCGAGATCCGTTCGATCTCGGATGCCATGGCCTCGAGCGACTCGAACGCCAGGTGCAGTGGGGTGTTGTACCCCTCGTTGAAGACGGCCAGATAGTGGACGCCACTTTCGGGGAGGATGGTCTGAAGAAACTCGAGAGTGTCCACGTCATCCCCCGATCGGATTCATTGCTGACAAGGTGCGCATTGCCGTTCCAAAAAAAGAAAGCCCGCTAGGGGCTTCGGGGGAGTGGGAGCGCCCGCAAGTACCCCATGCACGGGGCGCTCCCTGAAGGATCAGTCGTCGAAGCTGATGCCGTCGATGTCGAAGTCCATATCGTCTTCAACCACAGGCGCCGGCTTGGCGACCTTCTTGGCGGCCGGCTTCGGTGCCGGCGCCTCTTCTTCGGCTTCCTCGACAGGCTCTTCGACCTTCGGCTTGGCGACCTTCTTGGCGGCCGGCTTCGGTGCCGGAGCAACTTCCTCCTCCACCTCTTCCTCGACCACAGGGGCGGGCTTGGCCTTTGCCTTGGGCGGCTCTTGGCCTGCCAGCGGATCAGCTTCGACTTCCACGTCCGGGCTGGAACCCAGGATGTTGCCGACCAGGTCGGACTCCATCATCTCCTGGACTTCGCTGAAGCCGTCATCGTCCAGGAAACCCACCGGCTTGAACATCAGCTTGGGGCTCTCGGCTTCCATGTCGAACGACACCTTGGTCACGACCATGTTGTAGCCGACGTTGCGTTTTGCCAACACACGACCGTACTCGCCCAAGGCCTTGATGGAAGCCGGCGGCACGCGCAGCAGCATGGCGTCGTTGATCTGGCCGGCGGGCGCCACGGCGATACGAACGGAGTCGGAGCATGCCTTGCCCTTGGATGCGCCCTTCTCGGTGATGCGCGAGCCCCACTGGTTGTGCTTGCAGGTCGCGCACTTGGCAGCCTGCTTGCTTTGGGCGTCGGCGCCCGGGGTGATGCCGTCGTTGGAGTAGCAGTCCGGCTTCTGGCCTTCGCTGTCCTTGTCGTAGCCCTTGATGTAGAACACCTTGGAGGTGCCCTTGTTGGCCTTGATCAGCACCAGATCCAGGCTGGTGGCTGCGGCCTCGGGGTCCTTCGGGTTGCGCAGGATCTCGCGCTCACCGTCACGCACCACAGCAAAGGCCTTGCCCTTGATGGAGATGACCGGGAAGCCACCGCCGGCGTGGGCGGTCAGGTCGTTGTTGAGGGCGGCGACGTCGACCTTCTTGAGGAAGGAGGGCAGGTTCTTGGTGCTGTCGAAGGGGATGATGTTGGCCATGAGTAGCTCCTAGTGGGAAGGGTGAGTTTATTACGAGCGGCGCACGTTGACCACGCGCATGGTGCTCACGTTGATGCCGGGGGGCAGTTCGCCGTTGTTCATGTCGGCAAACTCGGGGATGGCCGAGCGGCTGGGGCGCAGCTCGAGCATGTTGAAATCACCGGTCTCCTTGACGAAGCCGATGAACGCGTCGCGGTCGGCGATCGACACCGAAGTGCGGGTGCTGGCGTAGGCCGTACCCAGGGAAGTCTTGACCGAATCCATGCCGGTCTCGTTGAAGATGTGCAGCAGCTTGGCTTCCAGCTTCTCCATCTTCTCGGTGAGCGGCTTGACCGACTCTTCGTAGGCGGCCTTCATCTGCGCCTTCTTGTCGCGCATTTTGATGTAGAGCTCGACGGCTTCTGAAATTTTCATGGGGGCTCCTGTTGTGTGAGTTGAATATACATGAATTGTAGGGGGTCGACAAGCTCCTTTCAGGGAATTTCGGGGCGTTCTTTCATCATGTCGAGCAGCAGGCCCTGCATGGACTCTTTGTTGGCCAGGCGCTTGTACGCCTTGCGCTCGATGTCGGTCCCGCAAATGTGGACGATCACCGTGGTTCGGGTTTGCCCCGGCCGGCGCACGCGAGCACACGCCTGGCCGTACACCTCATTCGAGTTGATGGGCGCGTACCAGACGGTCGTCGTGGCCGCGGTCAGTGTCAGTCCGTGGCTCATGGTGGCGGCGTTGGCCACCAGCACCCGGGGGTCTGCCATGCGCTGGAAGTCGCCGAAGATCCGATCGCGCTCGGCCTTGCTGGTGCCACCATGCACGACTTCGACTGACCAGTCTTTGCGCAGCTCCTCGGCAACAGACTCCAGGGCACCGGTCAGCGGCACGAACACGATCACCTTGCCCTCGGACTGCTCGATGACCTCTTTGAGGACGTCCATGCGGGGCTTGGACGGGATAACCACGGACTCGCCGTCGACACTATATGCAACTCCACAGGCAATCTGAATGAGTTTGTTGACCTTGACGGCTTCGTTGACCGCCAGGATCTGGCCGCCGGCCACCTCAGCCGACAGCTTGGACAGCATCTCGCGGTAGGCGATGTCTTGTTCCTTGCTCAGCGCCACCTCACGGGTGATGAAGGTCTGCTCGGGCAGGTCGGTGCAGTCGTCCAGCGAAAACCGGATGGCAGGCTGCATCATGGAGTACACCACCTCGGTGGCCTCGGGCCTGGGGATCCACTTGAACTGTGAGATCTGCCGCATGACCCGGTCCCGAAAGTGCCCGTAGAACCTGGGCACCGATGAGCCTTCGGGGATGACCAGCTTGCATTGAGCCCAGGCGTCGGTCGGCGCGTTTGGTGTCGGCGATCCGGTCAACCCCCAAACGCGGCGCGTGCTCTGCTTGTTGCAGATGGTGTTGAGCGTCTTCCACCGGGTCGTGCTGGATTTGCGCGCCAGGGCCAGCTCGTCGATCACCACCAGGTTGATGTCGGGGCGCTTGGCCAGCTCGTCTGCGATGATGCCCAACCCATCGATGTTGATGATGTAGACGTCGACGTCCTGCTTGAGCAGCTTGATCCTGCGCTCCCGGCTTCCGTAGAGCACGGCACAGTCCAGATGGGGGAACGTCTGGAACACCGAGTCGGCCCAGGTGCGCTCCATGGTGGACAACGGGCACACGACCAGCACTTTTTGCACCTGCTTGACGCGACGCAGGTAGTCGTAAGCCCATAGCGTACTGCTTGTCTTTCCGCTACCCATTCCAGAAAGGCAAAATGCTCTGGAGTGCATGGCCAAGAACGATGCGGTCTCCCGCTGCGCTGCAAACGGATCGTACCTACCGCTGACCTTGGGCCAGTCGTAGTGAATGGGCATTGGGTCTGGGACATCGAACCCCAGGTTGCGCAGCACCCGGGTCTCGTCGGGGCGGTGCGGCACCGCCACCAGCTCAGCACCCTTGTGCTGGAAGGTCTTGGCCGTCGGGATGACAGTGGTGACCTTGGCGGGGTTGCGCAGCTTGAGGACGACTGCCCGCTTCTTCTTGTGGATCAGCATGTCAGCCCTTGTCGGGGTTGTAGCTGGCCGACCCCTTGCGCCAGCCGCGGTTCTTGGCGCGGTCCTCGACCTTCAGGTTGCTGGGGTGGTTGCCGCCGCCGTTCTCCAGCGACTTCTTGTGGGCCACGTCCTTGCCGTCACCGACTCGGGCCTTGCCGACGGCAATGGCTTCGCGCCGCGCTGCGTTGTTCTTGACGCGCTTGGCAACCTCCTCGGGGCGGGCGTTATATTCTTTTTGATAAGCTAATTTGCGGGGTGTCGACTTAGGCATGTCGGGCTCCTTCCTTGATGATCTGGGCAATGGCGGACACCGCAGCGGCGCCGTCGCGGACACCGGTCATTGAGATGCCACCGGCTTGGGTGAAGGCCACACGGAAGCGGCCTTGGTGGATGGTCTCGTCGACCAGCTCCTTGGGAGCCTTGGTCTCGATCGAGAAGAACCGACCGGACCAGCAGCCGACAAAGTCGTGGACACCATGGACCGAGAATGGCCCGGCCACGGGCATGTAGTAGGCACCAACTGCCTCCGGGCGGTTCCCGTTGGCGAGCTCGGTGAAGGGCAGCACACCATGCGCTGCCAGGGCTTTCTTGACGTCGTCCTTGACGACTCCTTCAGGTGTTTTGGCCATATCAAAATTCCTCGCCGCAGTACGGGCATTCGCCCCGCTCTTCAATTTCTCGGCGAATTTTCAGTCGCCGCGCCAGCTCGAGCACAATGTGCGGCGGCCTCCAGGCGTTCTCCACAACCCGCAGCAGCTCATCGTCGCTGAGGTTTTTCAATTGGGCTTCGGTCATCCATTCCTCCGTCCGTTGAACTCGCATCCAGTGCAGGGGCACCATGCGCGACATAGCCCCGACGTCTTGGCGGGCCACCGATCGCGCTCGTAGGCCGACTCCAGCTTGGCTGCGCGCGGCAGCAGGTTCTGCCAGATGATGGGCACTTCCTCGCGAGAGAACGGCTTCTTGTCCTTCTTGCTGACGTTCCAGTCGATGCGCTTTTCCTTGAGCCAGACGAAGGCCGTGTGGACGTATTCCACCTCGGGGTAGTGGTGGAACGTGTAGGCGGCGTAGAGGTCGAGCTGCTCGGTCGGCTTGCGCTTGCCGGTCTTGTAGTCGGCCGCGATGGCGTACTTGCCGTTGATGACCACCAGGTCGCCGATGCCTCGCGACCAGGCCTGCTTCCAGTCCGCCGGCTGGAAGTTGCGATCGATGGCGAATCGCTGCTCGCACAGCTTGGTGCCCGGCAAGGCCGCCAGCTTGTCAGCGATGCCTTGCCACTGGGTCATGCCGTCAGGCAGCGGGGTGCCGTCCTTGACTGCGTTCTCCATGGCGGTGTGAACTCGAGTGCCCCACTCGGTGTGGCTGGTGGGCGGCTCGACGACGTCGCGCAGCACCTTGGTGTGGTAGAACTTTTTCGGGCACGATTCGAACGTGTCGAGCTGGCTGTAGGTCCAGGCTGGCATGGTTGCCATGTAGTTGCTCCATGAGGTGTCGCTCCCAGAGCGCAATGTGGCTCTGGGAGGACGGGCTTTGTGTAGGCCCCCACTGTAGCACGCCGGGGGCAGATTCAGGTCACTTGGCGGCGCCGTAAGTATCGGCGATATCGCCTTCGGACCACGTCACGAGCTCCGGCCACCAGCTCACGCCGGCGCGCATGATGCCCTGAAGCGTTGCCAGCAGGTCCTCGGCTTCGCCCTCTGGAACGACCATCACAATTTCGTCATGAACGGTCAACGCTGGCGTCAGCCCTGTGGCCTGGTAGAACTTGACCATGTGCTCGGCGATCACGTCGCGCGCCAGGGCCTGCACGCAGTTGTGGACAACCATCGGGCCAGACGCCCCTTGGATCACGAACCGGTGTCTGGGCCCACAGTTGACAATGTCGTACACCGGTTTGCGGGTGAAGGCGCCCTGGTGAGCTGCTCCAGCGGCCAGCCGGCCCGCAGCCGGTTGTACAGCGTCGTCCGCCCAATACCCGTCTGCTTGCTGAGCTCCGCCACATCCACGGATCGGATTGTGGTGCGCTTGTTCATGGTGTTGACCCTGCGCGGCACCCAACGGCAGTTCTCCGGCGAATAGGGCCCATCGTTGTCCTGTCGGTCCAGATCCAGCCCACGCTGGTATGCAGGCCCCATGTCCGCCCAAAAGTTCTCGAACGACTCTTGCCAGCGATCGCACACCACAATCCCACGAGCGCCGTAGTTTTTCCATGCTTTGTGCGATGGCAGCCTGCAACGGTCCTGCATGGACCGCCAAACTGCGTACGCCGGATGCTTGCTCATGCCGTGACGTCTTAGCGCTGCGGATATCAGAGCCCCGGTGCTGCACCCACAGTTTGGCGTGCCCCCCCGCCTGAGCTCCGCTGTCGCGTCGACCCCCGGCCTCACCGTCTGGGCTCCGCACTGGCACTGGAATCTCCACAGCCACGTCTTGCCCGTAGAACGTTCTGGGCTGAGCGCTGTCAACATGCCGAATGTCTGGCCTGTAAGGTCTTTGAACTTGTGATGCTTGCGTCCATCCGTCATCGGTTAGTACCTCATGGTCAGGTGTCATATAAACACCATCGAGTGTAATGCAAGGCTGGACAGATTTAAATACCGTCCCAGCATGCTGTACAAACTCAACACCGTCGTGGACGAGGTCTTCTGTCGTTACTTGTTCAATAGGAACCCACCCACGGCCGCACAGCACCGGCGTGCCTTCGGCTATACAGTTCTCAACGCCTTTTCCCGCGTAGATTCGAGCCCGGGTGCGCCCGTGGCCGTACCACCATTCCGACTTGCCGTTGGCGCCGACCTCCCTGCGCAGCCCAGGGTAGTGAATGCGGCGGCCTGACGGCAGACGCACGGCGTGCTTCTCGGTGATGCACATGCCCCACGGGTCGATGCTGGACTCGATGCCCTGCATGATGTTGGGCAGGCTCGCATGGAATGACTTCCAGCCTTTGACGACCTCCGGATGCCCTCTGCGGTACACATCAACTGTCTCGGCCGCTGAGATCCCCATACCCTCGGTGGGGTACAGCGGCATGTCGATGCCGCCCATGAGCCGGGCTATTTTTTGAAACGTTGCCTCCGCGGACCCAAAACCAAGCCCCAAGTGCGAAAGCTTTCCAACTTGACGTTGATCTTTTGTGATCTCGGACTCCGGCACGTGGAACAGGTTGTTCGCGGCGAAGTACTTGTAGAGGTCCGCCTTCTCGGGGTCGGCCTTGAACAGGTCCATGGCGTACTGGACCTTCCACAAGAACATGTTGACGCGCAGCTCGATACCCGACAGGTCGGACACGATCACCTTCATGCCTTTGGGGGCGCGCAGGCTGTTGCGCAGCGCATCGCTGGGCTTGGGTGACTTAGGGTTGATGCGCGGCAGGTTCTGGGGGTTCACGTGCTCCCCACTCCAGCGGCCGGTGGTGTCCGCACCGGCGTACTTCAAAGGCATTGGCATCATGCCCCCGACAGATTTCCCCATGCGCATGAACGCCTCGAGGCGGGTCTCGAGCAGCGTCGACTTGACCTGCAGCCGGGTCCGCGCAGCTGCTGCCACCACGGGGTCCGGGTGCTCCTGGAGCTTGATGAACTCCTCGTCGGTCTTGGCCAAGGCGGGGATGTCCTTGTCCGGGTCGGTCTTGGACTGCTTCATCGGGACTGGCACACCCAGGCGCTGCAGCAGCGCCCCGAATCGGGCGGCCGACGCCATCTCGGACCGGACGAACTCAGCTACAGCTTCCTCGTCGTGCCAGTCGAGCTCAGCGTCCACACCGCTGATCTTGCGGATGTCCTTGGCCAGAGCCAGCAGGGCCTTGTGCTTGGCATCGCGCTCCATGGAGAGCGCCACCTCGAGCATGGGCATGTCGAGCTCGAACTGCGGGTCCACCAGCATGCGTGTGGTCATGTCGATGAGCAGCAGCTCCTGCTTGGGAAAGCCCTTGATGAGCTTCTTGAACAGCTTGCGGCACAGCTCGGTATCCACCCGGTTGTACTCGCGCATGGCCTGCATCTCCTCGCGAGTGAAGTCCTCCAGGCGCTTGCCCTTGGTGTTGGTGGCCTCGAAGTCCAGCTTGGCGCCGACGCCGAACTCAGCGGCCAGCTTCTTGAGCGACACGCCGACCAGGGGTTTTCCGCCCAGCATGACCTGGGTCTTGGAGTGGGCCGAGCGCGCCATGGCCGCCGTGCAACCCCACATCTTGGGGTTGATGCCAAAGCGCCAACGCAGGATCAGCGCATCGAAGCCCGACATGTTGTGGCCGATGGCCATCGCATTGGACCAGTCGATCTTGGCCAGCATGGCCCGGATCTCCTTCTCGCCGAACAGCACGCCGATCGCACCGTCACCAATGCCGATCGAAATCGACTGGATCTCCGTGAGCGGGTGCATCACATACTCGGTGGGCGACATCTTGCTGAGCGTGTGCTCAGTCGACCAGAACGACTCGAAGTCCAGGTAGACAGGGGTGATCTTGCTCACAGGTCGTCCCCCGCGCACGGCAGCTGGAGGTTCTCCTCGACCCACTTGGCCAGGTCCTTGACGTCGTTGAACACGGCCAGAACTTTGGGGGCGTACCCACCGGCCAGTTCCCCCCGAACGATGTAGCCGTTCGGTGCTTGCTCGATACTGATGTACTGGTTCATGAGTTACTCCAGGATGATCCAATCTTCGGCCAGCATGTCGGTCTGGGATGCGAGCCACGGGACGAACTTGTTGTCGGCGGTTTTCATGCCAATCCACGGCAGAGCAGTCGCGCCCGCACCGTCGTCGTCAATCGTCAGGCGATAGACGGGCTGCGTGGTGCCAGTACGAGGGATGTCATGAATCGACAGGGTGAGAGCCAACCACATGCCCTTGCCGTTCCAGCCGGCACGCGCTACGCGCGTGCCCAGCTTCAGCGCCTCGATAGCCAGGCCGAATGTCATGGCGTTGCACGGGCGGTAGGCGTTGTCGAACTGCTCGGCCGGGCTCCAACTCACATAGCCTTCGATGCCCGGTACGTTGGGTTTTCCGCCATCCAGGTACTCGACCATGTAGCCGGCATCGTTCGGGTTCTCGTCGGCCGGCACGGTCCAGCCGCGCATCTGGTTGTAGACCAGCCGTGTCATGGGCATGGCCTTGATCATCTTGGTGCCAATGTACTGTTTCATGTCAGCTCCTTTGTGTATCAGATTTACCACTTTACCTTGTCGGCCCAAAAGGCCGCGCTCATCTTGCCCTTGGCAATGTTGTCCGCATGGCGGGCTTTGAAGGCCTCGTTGCGCTTGCTGCCATCCGGCGAGCCTTGCACGCCCTGCTGGCCGAACCGGATGGTCTTGACCTTGTCGCCCTCCTTGGCCACGACGACGTGGCTCTTGGTGTGGTGGTCCGGCGTCTTCTTGGGCTTGTTGTAGCCCGCGACGCCGGCGCGATCCAGGCGCGGGTCTTTCTTGGTCGTCATTGCGGGCCCTCCAGCCTTTCGGCCTGTTCCTCTAATTGCTGCACGAAAGCCCGGGTGTAGTATTCCAGTTTTCGTTTGGCTGCAATCATGTGGTCGTAGGTATGCGCCAGGTCCGGGAGCTCGCGTCGAAACGCCGGGAGCGCATCTTCCCAGCACACGCACCGAGCTGGGTCGCCTTTTTCTTCCGTGAAGTACGCAATGCTGCGCAAAACTTCCGGCGTGATCTTGCTGAAGTCGGCCATGGTCAGACTTCGCCGCGTTCGCGCAGGATCGCCATGCCGCAGTAGACGATGGCGCCGAGCACTTCCTGCTCGAACGCCGGGCCGTTGCGGGTGCTGGCGGCCTCCTCGAGTTTCTTGGCGGCCTGGCCAGTCAGGAACCCGCGGCCGTGCATCTTGGCGTAGTGGACCCACGGCTGGTCGGTGAACGCGGTCTCGGCGCCGCCATGGCGCTCGCCCTTGCCGAACATGGCCTGGTTGATGGCGTCGAGGAGCACCTTGAAGAGCGGGTGCTGCACCAATTCGGTGGGGAGCGGGGTGCTGTGAACTTCAGTTCCGGTCATGCTAGTAGTCCGTTCCATATGTTGGTCTCCGTGGCGCGCTTTACGTAGCGCCGGGTGGTCAGTCTCGCCTTGTGGCGCTGCTGGTAGTCGCGGTAAACGTCCACGCGGGGCTTCGGCTTGGGCCTTGGCGCGTCGCGTTGTTCGTCCGAGGTCCTGATAGCCCAGGACCTGGACAGTGTGTTGCTAGCTTCTGGGTGGACCCAGCTTTCAACAAACACCAGGCGGCCCTCGTGGAGCCGGTTGATCACTCGAGACACCGTGTTGCGGTGCATGCCGAGCGTTTTGCAGATCTCGACTTGGAGCATAGCACCGCTGGTCTCCAGCGCCGCCAGAATCAGGCGCTGCGTGGCGGTGTCGCTGCGCCGGCCCAGCGCTGCAGGGTTCAGGATTCGCCCCACATACCCTCCGTGGCTTGTGCGAACCGCTCGGCCTCGCCGAAGGCCAGATCCAGGCGGCCATCCAGTACATGCATGGTCATGGTGTGCGCGATCTCCAGGGCTCGGCTGGCAACCAGCAGCTGGATCTCAAGCGCGCGGATGCGGCTGAGTTCGATGTCGTTCATGGGAGCACCTGCCAGGCCCAGGCCACAGTGCCCGCAAGGATGGAGCCCCACCCCACAAGGTACACACCCGCCAGCACAACGCGCGCGCCGATCGGAATCCGCATCCCGAAAAACGCATGCACCACGCAGTAGAAGAAAGCTGCAACCAGCAGCGCAAGTCCTGTCGCGATCATGTCGTACTCCTGGTTCGCAGTTGGTCGCTGATCCACTCGAGCACGGCGAGTGGGCGGTACTCGCGCACCGGAGAATCCTTGTCGGCCTTGATCGGCAGCGGGAAGCTATCCGGGCGCGTCCAGTCTTCGGGCAGCACCATGCGCACCGGCTGCTGGCGCAGCAGCGCCTTGCACGCCATGAGCGCCAGCTCCTTGGGGTCCGTGGTGAACTCGGGGGCGTCGTTCATACTGCACCTCCTTCGGCCGCGGCCTTGGCGGCGCGTTTTGCTTTGAGTTCCGCCTGAGCTTTCCTGCGCTTGGCGGGCGGCAGGTATAGCGTCGCCAGCATTTCCCTGTCGATAGTGACGCCAGGGATCATCTCCAGCGCCTCGACCATGTAGTCGCGCCATGGGGTTACGACGCCAGTCTCCAGGTTGAGCAGGCCGCTGCTGCCTTTGCATTCGCAGTTGGACACCGCGAAATTCACGCGCTGGGCCAACGCAGTGGCGATTGACTTCCAGTCTGTTGTTTCGGACTGCTTCTCGCTCATGCTTGCACCTTCAGCTTCCAGCCACCGCGGCGACTGAACTCGATCAGGCCTTTCTTGCGCAGCGCCTGCAGGCGGGCGTCGATGTGGCGGAACGCCGGCTTGGTGGGCTGCCCCTCGCGCTGAAGCCGGTCGGCCTCCGCAGCGGTTGCCCCGGCGTCGATGTCGCCAAAAGCCGTGGCCCCGGCCGTAATGGCTTCAACGATCAATTTGTCCAGTGTGTCGTACTTGCTCATGCTTGCTCCTGAGGGAAAAATGCAGCCATCGTGATTGGCGCTACGACGCGCAGCGCGGCCAACACATGCTCGGCGATCTGGCGGTGTTCTTTCTGGGTTGAAGGATCAAGGCGCTGCTTGAGGTAGAAGATCCACGACCGTAGGTTGCCGCTCATGTACATGCGGCTGGGCGTCAGCCCCTCGGGCAGCAGTGCCCGGGCCTGCTCCTTGGCGACGCCAAGTTCAAGCGCACGCTCGTACAGCACCTTGGCGCGGGACGCGATCTCATCCTGCATTTCGTACCAGCGCCCCTCCAGAGATGCGTCATCGCACTCCAAACTGTTCTGCCTGTTCCTGGCGTCCTGCAACCGGCATTCGCGAAGCTCCCAGTCTCCGAGCTGCGTGGCGTCAGCGTATCGCTGGCTGAACTCTTGGAAGCTGAAACTGCGGTGCCGCAGGATCTGCCGACCAATGTCGCGAGTCGTTTCAATCTCGAGACAGGCGCTGGCCGTCTCGAACGGCGAGACGTGGCCGTGCTCCATGCAGTAATGCAGCAGGCGAGCGTTCTCGCTGTTCTGGTTGGCGGGGTTGCTGACCCTCGCCATGAACATGATCTGCTTGTCGATATCGGGCGTGGCCCATTGCAGTGTGACTTTCATGCTTCTTCCTCCATAAATTTCGGCAATGCTTGCCAGTGGGTGAAACCATGGTGCTTGCTGTAGGTGCCCAGGCAGGCGCTCCCCATGCGCTTGTCGATGAGCAGCAGCTTGACGCCGGCCGGTGGCGGCACGCGCTTGACGTCGATCCAGAAATGGTCCTGGGCGACCGCGGCTGTGCGGTCAGCGTTGACTTTGATGTTCATGTGTTGCTCCTTGCGCGGATGGCTTGTACAGCATCCAGAACTATTCGGTCCCGCGCCTCGAACGAGGTCTTGACCGATTTCACAGCAGCTATGCAAGCCTCACGCTCGGCTGCTACTGCCAGGGCGTGGAAGCGCTTCAGCAGGTCGTGTACCGAAACCCACGAACCGTTTGAATGTCGAACGATGATGTCGGAGTGCGCGTTACTGTCCGTAAAACCCGCCTCCCGCGCCATTCGGATGATGTCGTCGCTGGTGGTCATGCTCCGCCCCCGATCCTGTGGGCGCGCTCAATGGCTCGGGCTACTGCCTTGCGCCAAGGTTTGTAGAACTCACCTTCCCATTGCACAGGAAAGCAGGCATCTATTTCCTCGTCCGTCAGCGGTTGCTGCGCTGGTGCCTCGGGTGCTGCGGAGAGCATTGCGATGTGCCTGTCTGCAATTTCAGGGCGTGGGCCGTGGTACATGTCTGCAGGATACATACGGTCATCGCAAGCAATGGTGGCAGCATCCAACATCTCAGGCGTCGGCACCAGCGGCACCAGCTTGTAGCCTGGCGGGATGGCGGTCTGCGCTGGCTGCGTGTTGAACTTCAGCTCGGCACGCAACCACTGGTTTTCATCCACGATGGCGGCGACTTGCACCATGTCGAGCTGCTGCGCTGGCTGCTGACAGGGGTGAGAAATGCAATCGACCTCGCAATCTCCGTCACCGCTCACAAATGCGATGCGGTAACGAGCTGTGACGCAGCGCCATCCCGCCAGCACCTCGTACTCGTCCCCGACCACCGGAATGTCGCCTCCAAAGACGTCATTGAGGATCTGGGCGTCGGCCGGGTCGTCGTACCAGCTATCGCCGTCGTTGCTCGACCATGTGTTGAAGGGCTCGGCCTGCTGCTCGTCCGCGAGGGTCTGACGCAGGACGATGATGGCGTAGGCGGCACTGTGAAAAGCTTTGGCCGTAGGTGGGATGCGGCCTTTGGCAGTCATTGCTTCCAGCGCCTTCAGCGCCTGCTCCATGGCGGCTTTTTGCAGTGGCGTCATGATGCACCTCCGTTCTTATTCCGCAGCTTGACTTCGACTTCTCTGCCGATACAGCGCAGCGCGGCAAATGTTGCGACAACTCCCGCTCTGCGAAGCGCGCCATCCATCTCCTCGTCCGTCAGGTCGATCCACTGCGCTGGCTGCGGGTGGCTGTAGACAGGGCCGATCTTCTTCCACCGTGGGTTGTTAATCTCAAAGCCCCACTCAACTTGTTGGGTGTCAACGAACATCGTCCGTCCAGTTTCGTCGTGCTGAAACATCCACGCCACTGGCTCGGCCTGTGGCTCGTCCGCGAGGGCCTGGCGCAGAGCGGTTATTGCCGCATGGATTTTCTGTTCCGGCCGGCGCATGAATTCGGCCTCAAGCAAACTAATCACCTGCTGTGTGGCTTGTCGTAGTGTTACCATGTAGCTTCTCCCAGTTCTTCAATCAGTTCCTGATGCGTCGGTGCGCTCGGCTTGATGCCGAGGCGGGCCAGTAGCTCGGCGTAGTCTTTGTCGGTCGTGGTCATACTCGTACCCCCATTCCTGGAATCCGGGTGCTCCCGGTAGGCTGCATCTTGTTGGATACCACGCCCTGCATGTTGCGCAGGGCGACGGCGCGGACCTCCTCCATGTCGCGCACTGAGAAACCTTCGATATAGGCATCCAGCAGCTCGACCAGGGTGCGAAGCGCCTCGCGCTCATCTGCGCGGCAGACATAGCTCTTGGTCGTTGAGTACCGGTCAGCCAGTGCCGCGATCGCGCGGTGCGCCTCGGCCAGCACGTCGACATACTCCACACCGCGCTTGAGTTTGGCCAGCACAGCAGCGCACAGCGCCTGGGTGCCGATCATGACCGACATGTCCTGCATGGTGCCGGTGCCGCGCAGCATGGACTCGAGCGACGTGTGAACCTGCAGCTCCCACTTGGTGACGTACTCGGTCTGCTGAGTGAGTGGTGTCAGGCCCTCGAGCACGTACTCGAGCGGGTTGGCCAGCATGGCGGGCTTGGGGCGGTACCGTTTGCGCGGCTTCTTGTTGCCTGCCATGTCAGCTCCTCTCTCGCCCGAGCTCAGCAGCAGCAGCAGCAGCAGCTCGACTGCGCTCTTCAGCCTCGGCTTGCGTCTTGTAGTAGTTGTCCTCGGGGACGCATTCCATTGCAGGCTGCCGCGGTATTCCTCTGCCAATCTCAGCGGCAGCTCGCACGATGGCGCGGCGGGTGGCGGCGTATGGGTCTCCGTTGCAGTATTGCTGAACCACTGCACAGCCAGACTGAGCGACAGCAGCATGCTTGCCCGACAAGTTGAAGTTCATCAACTTCACCGCCAGCCGCAGCGCGTCCCCGTCGTCTGTTAGCGGGTTCCAGTTGCGGGATTCATAATTTGTCGGTGGCTCCCAAACCAGCAATCCTGATTCTTGATCAAACCACATGCGATTGTACGCATAGCCGACAGCCTTCGCAGCCAGCTCCATCAGTTCGCGGTCGGTGGTCATGTCAGACACCCGTCGAACCAAAACCGCCGGCACCGCGCGCGGTGCTGCTGAGCTCGTCGACCACCCGGATCCGGTCGATGGTGGGTATCGGCACTAGCATGGCTTGGGCCACGCGGTCTCCTGGGCGAATCGTCAGTGCCGGGCGCTCGTCTTCCGCAGAACGGTCGCTCCGCAGCTTCAGCAGGACCTCACCTCGATAGTCGCTATCGATCACGCCAACGCAGTTGGCCAGGCGGATGTCGTGGCTGAACCCGTGGCCTGAGCGACTGAACACCAGCATGCCGTACCCCTGCGGGATCTCGAAGGCCAGGCCTGTGCCCACCTCAACGGCGTCGCCGGGCAGCAGAGGGCCAGTAACCGTGGCGGCATACAGATCGAAGCAGGCGGCGCCCTGGGTGGCGTAGCTGGGCAAGACCGCATCGGGGTGGGTCTTCTTGACGGTCAGTATCATGTTTAGTTCTCCAGTGCGTCTAGGTAAAAGCGAATTTGTGCGGTTCGGTTTGCAGACTTTTGCTGCTGCTTGAACTGCTTGCGTGCGGCCTCAAAGGCCTTGTTGAAATCGCGGGCCTGGGCCCGTGCATCTGCAGCCTTGCTGGGGTCGCCCGCCCGGTGCACCAGTGCCAGCCGGCCGTTGGCCTCGTTGCGCGCCCGGTACAGGCGGGCCAGCTGCTCGATCGTCATGGGCTGCGAGGTCACTCGTCGGCCTCGTCGATCTCCGGGAAATCCGGGTCGCGCGGGTCTGGATGGCGCAGCAGTGCGTTGCGGTACTGACGCTGGGCACGCGCATCAGCGGCAAGCTCTTGGGCTTCATAGTCGTCGGGGTCGATCACCATTTCGCGATACTCCACGCCATCGCGAGGCAGATGAAAAACAGACCGAGCTCAAGCAGACTCATGCGACCTCCGATATCGCGATGGTGATCGCGAGCGCCAGCAACGCGGCCAGGGCGACGGCGCCCGCGTAGTAGATCACCATCCACACAGGCCCGACAGGGTCGAGCGCATCGCAGTCGTCGCCTTGGTTGCAGTCGTGGTCACAGCATTTGCGGGTCATGGGCTTGCTCCTTTCCGGTGCGTTGTGCCGGGGTGAACGGCTTGAGGTTCTGGGCCTGGGAGAAGTTGATGCACTTGGCGAACTTGGAGGTGGGGGTTGTCATGTCATCAGTCCTCGGAAGATGTTGGGTTGCTGGATCCGTTTCACGTTGCGCACGGCGCTGAACTTGTCGCGCCAGCGGCGCTGGTACTCGGGGGCGGTCATGGGCGGCGGCCTGGGGGCGTCGGCCTGGTTATTGGAACCTCGCACAGCCCACAGTCGGGTGCGCTGCTGCCCTTGGTAGGGCCAGTCCTTGATGAACACCAAGCCCTTGGCGTGAAGGTCGGCGATTGCCGTGCGCACACCCTCGCGGGAGCTGCCCAGCTCGAACGCCAGCTCTTGGGCCGACGCCGGACCGGCGTCCTTGAGGTGCGCGAGAACGCGCCGTTGCAGTGGGGCTATCTTGGTCATGCTGCCTCCATCTCTTCCAGCATGGCGTCGGCGTAGTACCACCGCCAGGCGATCAGATCGGACATCTTTCTGTCGCCGCCCCGCCAGTTGGCGGGCGGCTCGGGTGCGTGCGCCGCGAAGTAGGCGCGCAGGGTCATGCCGCCTTGAGCGGCAATCGTTTCAACGCCGCCTGGTATTTTCATGATTGGCTGGGCCGGAAACGCCGGCCCGCCGTCGTTGATTGTGCTCATGCCTCACCTCCTGCCTTGGCGCCAGCTTCGGGCAAGGCGAATCGCATGGCGCTGATGGCTTCGTGAAGTTCCATCAGCTCACTTGATGTGTCGGGCCAGTCGCCAGCGTTTGCGAATGCTTTGTCGACCCTGAGACAGGCGGCTAGCAGTGCGTCGCGTTGGGCTTGCAGTTGCGCTGCTTCAAACATCCAGTAGGTGAGGTTGTCGCCCACAAGATCGCGCCCCCAAGGCTCGCCATCACGTACTACAGCAATGTTGTCGTGATCGATGATGACGGTTCGCATGCCGTTGTTGGTTGCGCTCATGCTGCACCTCCTTCCGAACAGGGGACAACAGCCGGGTCCCACACGCGCACCAACTTGTGCGTGCCTCGGACAGCGGGTACAACGAGCAGGCAGTCGCCATACTCAAGCGGTCGTCGCTCGACGTCAGCCTTGGCTTCTTCCAGGGACTTGTATGCGCCAGAGCACCACTGCTTCGATGGGACGATGATGTAGCAGCTCATGCTGCACCTCCTGTGGCTCTGTCGATGGCGGCGTGAACCCGCTCCTCCCATCCATCCTCATCTTGGTCTGCGTCCATTGTCATCGTCCATTTGAGTGCCTTCAGCAGCTCATCACGCTGGGCGGTCACGAGGTCAAGCCGGTGCTTGATGACGTCGGCGCGATGCTGGCCAAGCTCGCTCGGCTGGATGGTTGCCTGCACCCAATCGGTCTTGTCGAGCCACTCCTGGTTGGATAGGTCTGCCTGGTGCAGGCGGCGCAGCGCGGAGGCCAGAGGATCGCCAGGTATCAGGCGCTCGATGCGATCAGCCAGTCGCAGGGCTTCGGGTTGCGTGCTCATGCTTCGCTCCTATGTTCGATAGCGACCCGCATGCAGGTCGGGGACCAGGGCCCGAGGACTCGGACCTGGGGTGTAACGGTACCGACAACCTGCCAGGGCTGGCCGATGTAGCGGGCACAGCGGCGGCAGTAGTCGCCGGGCTGATCCGGCTGGCAGCGCGGCTCGTGAATGGGCAGGTTCATCACAGCGTCTCCGCGTAATAAAGGCGCGTCACCCGGGGGGTCAGGGGCTCCCACCTGGATCCCGAACCGCAAACCTCACCGCCGGGCTTGATGCGCTGGCTGATGCCGATCACCCAGTAGTGACCCACTTTTCGGGCGCGGTGGACGTGGACCATGCCGCTCCATACCTCCACCACGTAGTCCCACTTGAACAGCAGGGCGGCCAGCTTCTGCATCGGGTTCATTCTGTGCTCCTGAGGATCTGGAGCTGCAGGTCGTGGCGCATCTTGAGGATGCCCATCACGTCTTTCACGAATGTCTGCTCGTCCTCGATCGGTCGAAGGACCTCAAGGATGTTCTCCATGGCTGACGATATGCAGGACGTGGCCACATCGGCGGCCTGATCCAGGATGCGCGTGCTGCGCTCGCTGTCGTCGCCCAAGGCGCGGGCCATCTGGAGCAGGGCGGTCAGGCAGCTGTCGGTGGTGACCATGATGGCCACGGCCGCGCCCAGGTTGGGCTTCTTGTAGATGGCAGACAGGTTCTCCAGGCGCTCCTCGATGCGGGTCGCCATCTGGTCCATTTGCTCGTAAATCTGCGGGCGGCTCATGCTTTCTCCTTGGTGGTGAACGCCGTCAGTCGGCGGATCTTGGCCTCGTAGTAGTCGACGCGCGACCGGGCGTTCTCGAGCTCGGTCTGCCAGGCCAGCAGCTGGCGGCGCGACTCCTGCAGCTCGTCTTCTGCGAGCCGCTCGGGGGTGGGTTTGGCGAACAGCTTGAGCATCACTTGGCCCTCTGCAGGTTGGCCGCGACTGCCCAGGGGCGCACCCACAGGCTCATGACCACGAATGGTGCCTCGATCTGCTCGAGCTTGGCCAGGGATACTTCGGCGCCGCCAGGCTGCACGAAGGTGTTGCGCTTGAAGTGGTGGGGCACGGCCGTGAGGCCGCGATATGTGTAAACCCGACAGGGCGTGTGCTCGAGCTGCATGGTGTCCTTTGTGAATTGTGTTGAAATTATACGTATAAACGCCCCAGAAGTGGGGCGCTCGGTTTACATATTTTCTGCTTCGCTTTCGCCTTCAGTTGCGTCTTCCTGGAGGTCCGCCGGCGTGTCCTCGGGCGGCTCGCCGGGCTCTTCAGGCTCGCTCTCGGCCAGCAGAGCGATGAAGCGGTCGATCGTGTCGCCCATGCGGGTCCGGTCCGCCTGCTGGACGCCAGGTTTCAGGACTTCGCGAACGTCTTTGAGGATGTCGGTGAAGGTGGTGGTCAGGCTGTCGATTGATTTCATGGGGTGCTTTCAGACGCCGGGTTTGAACGTCGGTTTGTTGGGGTTCTTGAGGGTAGCGTAGACCCAGGCAACTGGGGGCTCGGATCCGGTCGTGTGGCTCGTCTCGCCGGCGCGCCAAGCATAAACCTGGCCGTTTTCGTAGTTAGCGAAGTGCATCGGCTCCCACGGAAAATCTCCGCGGTCGCGAACCCAGATCGGCGTGTCTACCGCGACATCGTCCCACTTGGATCGCTCGAAGAGGTCATCTGGGTGCTCGGACCCGGGCCTTACTCGTAGGTCTCTCGACAGGGATGCGAGGCGCTCATGCTCGCCATCCAAGATGGCAGCGACAGTCGGCTTCTCGGGCCATTCAAAGTCCATGCATAGGATTCGGGCCAGGTGGCCCGAGCGGGTGCGGTGGGTGTACTTGATTGCGTTGGTCGTGATGTACTTCTGGGTGGGGGTGATCATGAGATCCTCTTGAGAAAATGAACTTTGCCCGTGCCGTGGGCGGTGATGACGATGGACTTGGCGCTGGCTCGCGCGCCGCTGCACAGCATGCAGTCGCGGCACTGGACGCCCTTGGTCTCGTTGGGACAGACGATCTCGTTGGGCTGCAGATCGGATCTGTCCTTGACCACGCGGAACGTGCGGTAGCCGTCAGCCCACGCGTCGCGGGCCTGGTCGAGCGTCTCGACGGACGCCATGTAGAGGTCGGGGTGGGCCAGCCCGCGGGTGTGCGAGTAGGCCGTGTGCCCGAGTGAGTGCTGAAGCAGGTTCACCCACACGATGGGCGGCACTGCTGCGCCATCGCCGTAGGCACCGATGCGAATGCGTCGGCCCGCACCCACTGCAGCTTGTCTATCTGCGCTGGTGGCGTCGTCGTACTTGCCGGCCTGCATCGCCTTGAACACAACGCTCGGGCCCTGGGCCAGCGTGACGTAGCATTCGCGCAGCGCGGCCTGGCCGCTGCCACGGTCAGTCGGTGTGCCCTTGAGGGGGCAGGCGCCGCAGATGCTGGTGTCCGCACCGATGCGGTTGGCGTCGATCGGGTTCATGTCGGTGCGCAGGATGTACACCTGCAGCAGGTCGCCCGTCTTCGAGTTGGTGCTGCCCCACACAGCGACTGCTGCGATGGGGCCGTCGTCGATCAGGGAGCGACCCTGGTATATCAGGGCTCCTGGCATGGCTACCTCACTTGATGACCAGCGCGTCGGCCGGCGGCTGGATGTCGCGCAGCGTGTGCGCCGGGAACTGGTCGGACACCCGCATGGCGCTGCACACGGGCTTCATGGTGTCGATGGTGGGTTGCAGCTCGCCGGCTGCCAGGTCCTTGAACCACCAGACGCCACCCTCGCGCTTGTAGTTGGGGGGCAGGAACGCGTAGTAGAGTCGTTTCATTCGTGCATCCATTGGTTGTAGGGGTTGTCGCGTTCGAGTTCCTCGGCGGTGTACCCGGCCGGCGGCTGCGGGTCGATGTAGAAGTCGTCGGGCTTGCCGTTCATGGTCACGCCATCGGCCCAGGTCAGGCCAATGCAGTGGTCGTTCAGGGTGCAGTTGATCAGGTACGCACCGGGGAAGCCCGGGATCACCTGGTACGCCGGGTTCTTCCAGTGGACAGTCTTGCCAGCGTCCACGGCGCGCTTGATTTCGTCGAGGGTCATTCGTCATCTCCATCAGTGGGCACCCACACCCAGGCGGATACCCATACGCCATCGAACGCTACGGAGCACAGCGGGTGCTCGTCTATCATCGCGTACTCGTCCCGAGCCGACTGGATAGCGGCAGCGTGGGTTTCGCGAACAGCGGTCATGTCGTCGAGCAGTTCCTTGAGTGCAACTAGGGCCTCGAGTCGGTCGGCCAGGTTCTTCGGGTTAGTCACCCGCCGGGCCAGGGTTTCAATCAGCAGCATTCGTCTTCTCCTTCGGTGGGCACCCACACCCATGCGGTCTCAAACGTCGCGGTCCCCGCGTCCGGGTTGGCTACTGGCCGACATGCGTTCCACTTGGTGCCCCACACCTGGCGGGCAAAGTCCATCGGGTGCAAGTACCCGCAGGCTCGGTAGTTCTCCAGCATCCCGACAAACTGCTCGAACGACTCGGGGTTCAAACGTTTGACGTCGCTACTCTCCCGAGACGCTGCTTCGAGGCGGGCTATCAGCGGGTTTGTGGACAGGGGTACCGCACATGCCAATTCGGCCGCAGTTTCGGCGGCGCAGCAAATGCTGTCCCAGTCGGCCCCGCGCGGCCCGGGGAATGGGGCTGTGGCGTTGAAGTCCACGCAGCCCTGCTCGTTGAGCATTGCTTGAATTACGTGCTTCGGCGCAGCGATGTGGTTGGTGATCCAGTTGGGCATGATGCTCTCCTCAGATCCATGCGGGGGTGGTGTCGGCGTCGGGCAGTGCCTGGAGCCAATCCAGCACATCCTGGGGTACTTCGACGCGCAGCCATGCGCTGCCATATCGGTATGGCATGTCCTTGTGCAGGTAGTTCGGGTCTGGGTTCAGGTCTGCGGCGGCCAGTGCCTCGCAGACCTTGGTGAGACGGTCCGCGCAGTCATAGTACTCGACAGGGTGCGCCTTGAGGTATGCGGTCTGCGCGGGGCTGCCAGCCGTCATGTCGTTGAGATGCCACTCGCGCCAGACCTCGCGCAGTTTGCGCTCGGTGTCGCGGTCGAACCCCGGCGCGTGAGTGCTGATATCCCACTCGTGCATGATGATCTGGCCGCAGCCGCCGCGTGCGTCGCCGTTGTATTTCGGACCCTCGACGCCTGTCATGCTGAGGTGGCCGTCCTTGAACCTGATCTTGACAAACACGTTGCCGCTGGCGCCGACGCCTATGCGGACGATCTTGGTGAAGTTGGTGTTCATGTCAGTTCTTCCTGGTGCTGATCTCGATGGCGTCCAGCAGGCGCTGGGTCGGGGTGATGCGCTTGGTGCGGTTGTCCTGGGCGTCCTCGACCAGCTCGATCAGCTTCTTGTCGCGCAGCTTCTTGAGGTGGCGATGCACGGTGCTGGGTGAGATCTGCTCGAACATCCGCATGGCCTCCATGACTGTCGGCGGGCGGTCCTCACCCCATGCGATGGAGAACCGGGAGATCATGGTCATCTCGGTCGGGCAGAGGTCTGCGAACAGGGTGCGGCTGCGGGCTGCCTCGATGGCAGCGAATGTCTTCAGGGCTTTCATGTCAGTTCCTTTCGGTGGTGGGGATTCGCTTGAGCGCATAGCGCCCGACGTCGTTGCCGTTGATGTCACGGATGGTCTGGAGCCAGCCATAGTCGACGCCGCCCTCGATCTGGTCGGCGATCTCACGCAGGATGCGCGCCAGCTCGGGCGCTGCTGACTCGTACGTGGGGTGGGTATCTCGAGGTCCCATGAATGCGTCGTTGCTGCAGTCAATCTTGATGGTGAATTGGTGGCTCATGTCAGCCCTCGGATTTAGGAGTCCAAAGTTCGGCGTGCAGGTCAATCAGCGCCAGCGCAGCGCGGTACTCGCGAGCATGCTCGTTGTCACCATGCAGGTCGGCCAGGCGCTGCTCGAACACTTCCCGCGTGATCTGGCGCTGGCAGCCGGCATCAAAGCGCAAGCCCTGGTCGGTGATGTATGCGACAAAATATGCGCAGCGAGAACCGATCGGACCCAATTGGAAAACAGGTCGCTCGCCCAAAAGCTTGGCCCCGCCGGCCAGGTTCGCGCCGGCCAGGTTCGCGCCGGCCAGGTATGCGCCGGCCAGGTTCGCACGGGTCAGGTATGCGCCGGCCAGGTATGCGCCGGCCAGGTTCGCACGGGTCAGGTTCGCGCCGGCCAGGTATGCGCCGTCCAGGTTCGCGCCGGCCAGGTTCGCACGGGTCAGGTATGCGCCGGCCAGGTATGCGCCGGCCAGGTTCGCGCCGGCCAGGTATGCGCCGTCCAGGTTCGCGCCGTCCAGGTTCGCACGGGTCAGGTATGCGCCGGCCAGGTATGCGCCGTCCAGGTTCGCGCCTGCGATAACGGCTTTCTCGAGCGCGTGGCGCATCTGCAGTCTGCTGCTCAGGCCTTCTGGCGCTTCGCACTCGAACAGGGTGACCCCTGTGAGGCGGTGTTTGATTTGGATATTCATGTCAGTTCCTTTCGGTGATGAACCGTTGCGCGTGCGCAACACTGTGGATGGGGGTGTAGGTCGGGCGAGTGGGCGCCAGGCGGTGGCTGCCTGGCTGGACTTGGTAAACCGGGTCGGCTACGACCAGCGTGGTGGACTGGATCTGGGTGGCGTACCCTGCGCGCTCCAGCAGCGCTTGGGCTTGTACCTGTTCGGGGGTCATGTCAGTTCTCCGGGAACGTCAACCCCCTCGCCCAGCTTGGACGCCACGAAGCAGCGCATGGCCGCGATCAATGGGGTCGGGCCAATCAGCAGGTGCTGCGGCCGAGTGAGGACTGAGAAGTTGTCGGCTGTCCAAGAGCCGTCAGGGCGTCGGATCAAAGCTAGGATTTCGCGCTCGATGATCGGACCGCCCTGCACCCAGGCGGTCGACGGTCCAAATATGCTGACGTACTCGTCCTCGCCTGTGAGGGCGTCTTTGGTCCATGCCCAGACCGCACCTCCCATCAAGTTGTCGATGGTCAGGCCCTCGGCCGTGGCCACTGCCCAATCAAGGGCGGCGCCTGTTAGGTCTTTCGTTTGGATTTTCATGTCAGTTCTCCAGGTTGTCGCCGTAGGCGGATTCGATTGCGCGACCCGAGTGGTCGCAGATCAGGGGCACCCCCTCCCAGTGGATGATCAATTGGTACGGCTCCCACTGCAGATCGGTGCCGCGCTGGCGCAGTGCCTGCAGGATTAGGCGAAAGTTCTCCCGGGCGGACCGCGCGTCGATATACCTGCCGTCGGCCATCACCATGGCGCAGGGGTATCCGCCCGGCCATGCGACTCCGTTGCTGCGGATGAAGGCCTTGACCTCTCGGGCCAGGTTTGGTTTGTCGGTTGTCATTCCTGTGCTCCAAAGTCTGCATCGTGGGTGCCCATGGCTCGAGCCAGTCGGGTGAACATCATGGCGTTGGCTTCGCCATAGATCTCAGGCCGGGCCCAGAAGCCAACGCCGTGTCCGTTGCGCGTAAGCCACAGGTCGTGGCCGATCTGGCGCCAGTCCATATCCTTCCAGCCGTCCAGGGCTGGTGCGTCGGTCACTGCCCCGTGGAAGTTGCGGCACTGGAGGTAGCACTGCAACAGGCAGTAGGGTGTGAGCGTCGCGGTTTTGGGCGGCTGGTCGATGTCACCTGTCTCGGTGAAGTAGATCGCCTCGATGTAGGCTTCGACCATGGTGGTCAGACGGTTGTTCATTTGGTCTCCTCGGTGGTGTCCAGGCGCCCGGCCTGGGCGAGTTGTTTGGCTGTCATGCGCAGGGTGCGCCAGTACCGGTTCTCGCCGGGGATCACGACTGACCAGCCTTTGCGGCCCAGGTTGAGGACCAGCTCGTATGTCTTGCCGCCGTACTCCACCAGGTCACCCTGCTTGGGCGGGTTGCGTCGTTTGGCACTGCGCTGGGCGTGGTAGGCCTTGACCCGTTCACGCCAGGCGGCGCCGTAGGGCTCGGGCACGTTGGGCACCAGGTCAAGGAAACCCAGCGGGCAGTTGACCTGATTGGGCCCCATGCTCTCGCACAGGTCCTTGTGGCCCCATGCTCTCGCACAGGTCCTTGTGGCCCCAGCCGTGGTCAGGGTAGCCGGACTGCATGAGGTCCAGGCCAATGTACCGTTCGCCCGTGGCGAGGAACTCCGCCACGTACCAGTGGTTGTTGCCCACGACCGCGGACTTGATCAGGCGCTGCTTGTCGCCGTAGCGGCTCGGCCGGCGCAGTTCTGCGATGCAGGCCTTCTTGTCATGGCCGCGGTTGCAAGAGAAAAGCCATCCCATGATGAGGCTCCTAGGTTGTTAATCGACTGTGGGGGTGTCAGCGGTCGTGGGCACGAAGGCCGCCAGGTCATCGCCTTCCAGCAGATAGCGTCGACCGCCGTCGGATGTGTAGTACCCGATCGGGCACATACCGCCGGTAAGGTCGAGGAACAGCGCAGCCGGACGATCGTCCCAGGTGCCGGCAACTTTGAGGATGGTGTGCTTGGTGGGGGTGGCCATGATGAGACTCCTATATCAGATTGGTGGTATCAAAGAAAGCGGCCGTGGACTGGGTCGCGCTCGGGCTCGCTGTAGACCAGGTACCCCAGGTCTTTGATGTGGCTGATGGTGCGCAGGGTCAGGGTCTTGGTGCCTGCGATCGCTGCGAACTGGCGCCCCCTTGGGGCAGGTGGGGTAGTAGACGACCACGCCGAAGTGGCGGAACGCACGGACAGTGATGACCTGGGGGATGCCGGCGCGCGCCGGGTGAGTGCTGACTTTGGGACTGTTGGCGAGCAGCAGGTTCTTGCAGCGGGCGATGAAGTTACGCATGGTTATTCTCCAGGATGTGTAAGGGTATCGACGGCGATACCGACCAAAGCGATGATCGAAGCGGCAGCAATGATGACAGAGATCAGCAGGCTGCCGCCAGATTCATACATATCCAGGGACATGCGAAGTATGTATGCGGCGACCAGGATGGTCGCCATGCGGGTGAGTAAGGTGGTCAGTTTCACGAGGTTTTGACTCCATAGTAGGCGATGTGATGACGGTACGTATAGTATACATATCGGCGAGGATGCGCGGTGCGCATACGTATAGCTCCAGGTCGCGGGGTGTCCAAGGCCAGGGATCAGGCAGGGTGCGCGAGGGTGCGCGAGGGTCGGGAGGCATACGTATGCCCAAAGTTTAAGCAATAAGACAGGTTCGAGGGTAATCAGGCAAAAGCCCAAAATCGGTCTGTCTTAAAGGTAACCCCTTGATTTCACAGGTGAAAAGTGGGTTTTTGCTTGTATTCAGGCAGAGGCGGTTTGGATGAGGCCGGATTTTTGGGGGTCGGATTTCTGTGTGACTTTCTCATACATAAGACCATGCGCACCCAGTGTGTCGCGCCACGCGGCGCGACACACACAAGGCCAAAACTGTTTCTGGTCCGTTTTAGCTGTCTTATTGTCTTATTGTCTTAATAGGGGGGTCTAAACGGGTGGTTTTCTCTATGGAGAGCCTAATAAGACAGCTAATAAGACAACTCCCCGTTGTCTGCCTGGATCTGCCTGAATATGTATGGTTTATGTATGGTTTATGTATGCCCTGCGGCATACATATGGTCGGCAAACGTACGCATAGGGTTCACCCTATACATAAACCATACATACTCGGCCGCCTGCGCGGCCTTGGCGTGATCATTGGTCTAGCGGATCGCCCGCTGCATCCCGCTTGGCGGCGTAGAACTCGGCCTTGGCGACCTTGGAGTTGAAGGGCTCACGCGCCCCTTTGCCGGTCAAGTCGGCCCGAGCCCAGGGCGTGCGGTATGGCACTGGGGGTAAACCCCCCTGCAGAACGCGCCCTGACCCATCTACAGTCGCTCGTTCGGGGGTAGGAGCTGCACCCCTACTATGAACATGCGCTGCGGGCTTGTAGGGCTCTGTGGCGCGTCGGATTGTGACGCGGCTTCTCATGCGTCCACCGTGATGGCTTCGGCTGCGACCTTGGCGAAAGCCGCAGTGCCGCGCAGCGTCGCGATGAGCTGGCGTGCTGCCACCTGCTTCTTGGTGTAGCCGTTCTTGCCCGGCTGGGCGTTTTCCATGGCGTGCAGGTAGCTTGCGAACTCGGTCTTGTTGGCCCACGGCTCCGCCTTGAAGATCTTGGCGTATGCCTTGTGCTGGCTGCTGAACGCGTCACCGAGGATCTCGGCTGCGCTGCGGTACTTACCGTTGAGGGCCTTGGACAGCGCCAGCTCAAAGGCCATGTCTTTGACTGCGCCCAGCGCAGCGCCGCCTTTGATGACGGCAGCTTCAGTCGTCAGCTCATGCGCCACGGCACGACGGTCGACGAACGTGACGACGCCAGACATGTTCAGATTTGCGATTTCGGACATAGTACATTCTCCATTGGCTTGATATGTACCCGACATGGATACATAATGAAGCCGACTCCCGAGCGTGCCAGGCCCGTTTACGCCCGCCGCTTGCGCGGCTTTACGGCGGTGGAGTCGGATATTGTCCGGCGCTTACTTCACCCAAAGCGCAAAACGGTCCGCTGTCTTAAGCGGCATGGGGACACTGGCGCAGCTTTGCCGCCGTCCGGGGCTGTCAACCCCAGTTACCCCACTTGTCAATTTTTAAAGGGCACATCGACGCTAGAGACTTCGCGCTGCCTGTCGCATGGCCCACTAGGGGCTGATGACGCATGGCGCGAAGAGCATCGAATCCTGGCTGGGCCAGGCTGGGCGGTACGATCACTACCCACTGTATGCAGCGTGTCTAGCTCCTCGCGGTGCCGTCGTCACTACCCTACACACTATGCAGGTTGTCTAGGTGCCCACCCCCCACAGGACCCCCACC
>JACCDQ011379766.1_pt1 | contig 58829 bp, 77 predicted proteins | sample 7446031 | NCBI WGS metagenome assembly JACCDQ01 (sample SAMN15323442, study PRJNA562643) | freshwater metagenome | isolation source: river surface water | place: USA:Blue River Watershed | collected 2017-08-17
AGTCCGCCTCCGCCAGCAGAATCACGATGTTCGACTTCACCGTCATAGACGATGGTTACCGTTTCAAATCCGCGATGAGGGTGCTCATCAACACCACGAATGTGTTCGCTTGGCTTGAACTCGGCCGGTCCGGCGTAATCCATTAAAAGAAATGGCGAAATCGACGCAGCTAAATCATTATAGGTAAAAATGGTTCGCACAGGAAACCCGTCTCCGACCCAATGCCTTCCTAAACTTTTTTGGATGTGAACTAACTTTTTCATAAATGCATCCTCTTTCCAAAAGTAAGTATATCAAATCTTCGGCTCTTTATAAGACCGTAAAATTCGGAATTATCTTCCGCAATAGCGGAAAGTGTTAAAAATCAAGACCGAAACAGACTCCAATTTTCAAAATGTTGAGGCTCATTCACTTGTGCTAACCAAGGAAAATCAATCATGATCCAATTTTTTACCCCACGCCCACGGGCGATAACCTGTATTGATTTTTTACAAGCCACATCTTTTAGTTTTTTAAGTACCAAATAGACATCTTCGCGAGACCCAAAATCATACAGAAAAAAAACATCACCTTTTTCGAAGTCAATGACATCAGAAATTAAATCTGCCTGCACTAATGCTCCATTTTGAATTTGCCAATCTTGACGAATTCGATTTCCTTCTTGAACTCGTTCTTGAATATATTCATAACCATAAAAATTAACATCAGAACAAATAAGCCCCAAGATTAACCCTAGTCGGCCATACCCAGCACCGAGATCCATCCAAACATCATTTGGCTTAGGTTTTATAAACTGGATCATCCTAACGATTTCAGAATACGGAGTTTGCAAAGATTGAACGTCAAGCCCAATCCAGAATTGACGACTTTGATGATCATTTTCTTTTTCAAGTTTTTCTTTTTTTAATATTAAATTTTTTTCGATCTGACTGAAATTAAACCCAAATAATAGATCAATTTTTTCAGCTTGAATCTTTGCCTCTTTGTAATCATTGGGCAATGTCATTAATTCATAAATTAAATCATGTATTGAAATCATCTATACCTAATCGTTATCGAAAGAAATTTTTCGCAAGCCAAATACTAAAATTAACAAGGCGACAGAAGACCCCGCAGCCATAATTATTACAACAGGAAGCATTGTCGTAATTCCTAAAGCTCCTACGCTTGATGACATTATAGCACCGAATCCCATCTGAAGAAATCCCATCAGCGCAGACGCACTTCCCGCATTTTTTGCAAAAGGCCCTAGTGCCATAGCACCCGAGTTAGGATTTGTTAAACCAAAGGCACACAAGAACAAAAATAGAAGAAAAACTGTGCCATAGAGGCCTATCAATTCAAGCGAAGTTCCGAGACATAAAAGAATTCCAACGATAACCTGCGCGAACATCGCGGCTTTTAGAATTTGCGTATTCGAAAATCTTTTAAGAAAAAAAACGTTGGCTTGGCTAGCTAATATCATCCCTCCTGCGACAATTGCGAATATTGCTCCGTAAACTTTAGAGCTCACCTTATAAGTTTCTAAAAAAATAACGGGCGATCCGGCTATATAAACAAATAACCCTGAAAATGCGATCGCGCCCGAAGAAACAAATGTTAAAAAAACTGGATTTTTTAATATCTCGATAAAGTTTTTTAATATCGGCCCTGCTTTTAATGAAACATTTGGATCAGCCTGATGACTTTCTTTTAAATAAAAATGAATCACAAGAAGCAATGCTATTCCCATACAGGCCAGCGTAACAAACACTGACTTCCATCCAAATGACGAAGCTAAAACACCACCAATCGTAGGTGCTAACAACGGAGAAGCACCTAAAATAAGAATCAATAACGAATAGACTTTCGCACTTTCTTTTATCGTAAATAAATCACGAACCATTGCCATCGACCCTACACCGACAACGCAACCACCAATGGCCTGTAGAAAACGAAGTGCAACTAACATTTCGGTGTTACCAGAAAACAAACAAAGAATTGAAGCAATGATGTAGATCATTAAACCAACATAAATAGGCGGCTTCCGACCAAACCTATCTAATAATGGCCCATAAAATAATTGTCCGAAAGAAAGGCCAATAAAGTAACTTGATAATGAAAGCGATACTTTCGCAACCGTGGTTTGAAATTCAGCGGCAATATTTTGAAATGCCGGTAAATACATATCAATTGAAAAAGGGCTTAAAGCCGTCATGCAACCTAATATTAAAATCAGAAGAAATCTACTTTCGCGCATTCTAACGAGTATGGCTCATCACACGTAGTTGTTCAATTTCATCTATTTCTTTCTGGACTGCGGTAAGCGCCTAAAAACCATATTCTGTTACAACAACGCCGTCGCTGATAATACGTTTGTCATTGCGAAATTCGAAGCGAAGTGAATATTTAAAAGCCAGAATTTCATTTACTTTCAAGTCAAGAAATGGGAAGCATGGCCCATGGAAGAAAAACGATTTATAGATATTGAAACAAAGATACTACATCAAGAAGTTATTTTAGAAGACCTTCATCAGGTTCTTTATAAACAACAAGAAATTATCGATTTTTTGCAAAAAAAAATTAAATCCTTAGACGAGCAGTTTCAAAGTCAAAATGAAATTCGAGCAGCCGGTGAGAAGCCCCCCCATTACTAACGTGACGCCTTCGAGACCCGAAATTTATGATCGTCTCGATCTTATCAATGATGAAAGCGATTGATTATTCATATGCCTTTAGATTTTAATAAGCTTTTGAGTGCCCGATTTCTTTTTACTTTTGCAGTTCAAATGCAAGCCGTCGTATTAGGGTGGCGAATTTATGACTTGCTTAAAGATCCATTGTATTTAGGGTTCATTGGATTGGCAGAAGCCGTACCCGCAATCGGATTGGCCCTGTATGCTGGATACTTAATCGATCGAATGCGGCCACTTCTAGTCTATCGACGAGTTATGTATGTCAGTCTTGTATCTGGTTTTGTGGTTCTAGCCGAGCATCTTTTCGCGACTCAACTTCCGTTATCTGTTCAAGTTTTTATGCTTTATTCGGCCTCTTTTTTAACTGGCCTAGCTAGGTCGTTCGCACAACCAGCAATTTTTGCAACTGTTCCCCGCTTAGTCGAACGAAATCATTTAATGCGTGCAACAGCAATGTCGAGCTCGGCAATGCAGGTCGCGCGAATTGCGGGCCCCGCATTCGGCGGGATTGTATTTGGCTTTTGGGGAGCGACCGCATCTTCGACGATTGTTTGCTTGATGTTATTGGCAGCAAGCGGAGCAATGATCCTTATAAAAAAAGATATCTCTGCACCCGAAATGAAAAATCGTCACACATCTGTTCGTGAAGAATTTCTTTCCGGAGCAAAATTCGTTTTCAATCATCCAATCTTACTTCCGGCTTTAACTTTAGATATGGTTTCAGTTCTGTTTGGCGGGGTGACAGCGTTGTTACCTATTTTTGCAGAAGAAATATTGCACGCGGGGCCTAAAGGACTAGGACTTCTGCGCGCAGCCCCGGCCATTGGCGCAACAATCATGAGTTTGTATTTATCTGGTTCGAATAAAATGCGCACGGGGGGATGGTTATTTACAGCGGTGGCTGGCTTTGGCATGAGTATATTAATTTTTGGAGTCAGCCAAAACTTCTATCTTTCTTTGACTGCCCTTGCGCTCAGTGGTGCTTTCGACAGCATAAGCATGGTTATCAGGTCGGCCGCTGTTCAACTATCATCACCAGATGATATGCGCGGCAAGATTGCCGCTGTAAATTCAATATTCATTGGGTCATCGAACGAAATCGGTGAATTAGAATCAGGTATCGCAGCGAAAATATTAGGTACTGTTCCTGCCGTTTACCTTGGTGGTCTTATTTGCCTCTGCACGGTAGGAGTGGCTGCGTATTTTTCACCAGCACTGCGCAACATGGATCTTGAAAAACTACAAACATCAACTTAGGAGACAAAATGAACGTACGCGAAAATGAAATAAAAGGTCTTTTGCAATCATATAAAAAATTTTCAGTTTACGGACTAAGTCATGATACTTCAAAGCCAAGCTTTACTGTACCCGAATACATGAAAGAAAATGGTTGGGATATCGTAGGAACCTATCCGAAAATTCACTCTGTCGGCGGATTCAAGATCTACCAAAGCTTAAAAGAAGTTCCACCCGAGTACCGAAAATTTGTCGATGTATTTCGGTCATCAGATCGAATTCCAGATATTGTCGAAGAAGTTATCGCAGTCGGTGGAGTTGAAGTCTTATGGTTACAACTAGGCATATCTAACCCCGATGCAGAAAGAAAAGCTGAAGCCGCCGGAATCAAAGTCATTTCAAATAGATGTTTGGTGATCGAACATCAAAAGTGGTTTTATTAAGTCTTTTGATTTTCAGATCGACGCTTTAATTTTTCTTTGTAGAAAGATTTTTGTGCAACGTAGATCACTTTATCGAATTCTGCATAGACATTTCCATTTTTATCTTTGTACTGCAGCAACCAAGTGAAATCATATTCATTATGAGTCGCAACTTGCGATCGGACTTTTTGTATCATTTCTGGTGTAACAATAAAATCGGCAGTAATTGTTTCTTTTGCCGGACGCTTAAAACGGATGGCGCATCCTTTATCCCAAACAACATATTCGTCGCCTAATATTTTCATTAACATCAACATAAAATAAGGATCTGTTGAGGCGTACATACTTCCACCAAAAATAGTCCCTACAACATTTCTGGTTTTCCAATTCAACGACAATTTAACAGTTAAATGAGTGAAATCTTCAGCCAAATAGACGACTCGGCCGCCCGTTCGACGCAAACACGGCCACAAATTCAGACCAAATCGAATAAATTCAGAGTACAATTTTTTCTTCGTCATAAAAGACATTGAAGCAAAATTTCTGCACACGTGTCAAAACTGAAAACTTCTTGTTATTTCACTTGCAGAATAATTAAGGGTCACGCGATCATTTTATAGATGACTATTCCATGGGAGGAATTATGAAAACAATAATAACGACAGTATGTCTTTTGTTTGGGTTTCAAGCCGTCGCTTTAGAATTTGACAGCGATGTTCCGCAAGATATTCAAAATCAAATGGTGCAAGATTTAAATTTCATCAATCAACTTACTGGATCTGGACAAACTCCATACCACAAACAAATTTTCACGACTGTTTCTGGAACATCCTACAAAACTTTTTTTGAAACTCGAATAACTTCAGTAGGAGTTGACGATTGCGGCGGGGGAGCGGCTGTGGCTTGCGTACAACCATTCTTTGATCCCAACAAAATGTGGCTCACCGAGAATTTTATTAAATTCAGTCATCCACAGGTTGCGCGAATGATGGTTGTGTACCATGAAGCACGTCACTCAGAAACTAAAAATGGAAACTGGATGCACGCGAACTGCCCTCGTCCATTTCTTGATGAAAACGGCAAAGATAAGGTAAGCATATGGACAGGAGCTAAATTAGAAGGTCAAGCTGCCTGTGATTCGACTTATCAAGGTTCTTATGGTTCTTCTACGATTATGCTTAAAAACATCAGCAAGTTCTGCTCGAATTGCACTGACAAAGTTAAAATGGATGCAGATATCTACGCCATGGACCAATTGGGACGCATCAATAGGGCCGATGTAAAAAAAGCGATGTTGGCAGACTTTGAAAACAACTAAAACTTTTTTTAGTATTATAATCGGTGCCCTGGTAACTGCGGGGCTTTTTTTATTTCTTACCTCTAGAAATCGCGACAACAAAAATTCAAACTTGAAACCGAGCCAACTGAATTTCAGCGATAGCAATCTATTGCCATCCTCAATTTTAATAAACGCGAATAATAAAACTGAAACTAGCCCATCTATAAAAAAGACAACATCAATTCACGATCACTTTTCAATAACAGAACAGTCTCAGTGGGCCGCTTTCGAAGATATACTTAAAAATAAAAATGATAATGACCCTCGATTAGATCAAGTATTAAAAAAATTGAGTTCCCGATTTCGCGAGGCACTTTACGAAAAGTATGTCCAACTTCCGCAAGAGGATCATAGCAGAAGAGGGTTAGTGGTTTATCTAATTACCCGAGAAAACTCATCTATTGAAGACTTGCAATTTCTAAAAAAAATTTACCAAGATCCTCCATGTTTGAGCATGGCCGATTGCAAAACTGCTGAGATCAATCAAGACCCACATCATTCATCAGTTGATCAAACAACTTTAGTATATGAACAGCTATCTGGCTTATACCTGATTGAAAGACAGATCTCACAAAATCCAAAGTTGCTAGATGATGCCGCTTCACGTAGCGGATACATTCAAATACTTGCGCAGGCTGAAAGCTATCCTATTACAGCGGTACATGAAAAGGCCCGAGCCATTCGCACAAAGTACGGATTATAGATATTCTGTCATTTACTCGAGATCAAAATTAGTCTAAAACTTCGTTCATGAATATCGTGAATGAAGTTAAAGTCGAGCGCACGAAAAGTCCTAAAATTAAACCCTCAGGCGATCTTGGATTTGGAGTTTATTTTTCAGATCATATGTTTGTTTGCGATTACGACAGAAAAAATGGTTGGCATTCTCCACAGGTATTGCCCTATCAAAATTTTCAAGTTGATCCTAGTGCGAGCGTTCTACATTACGGTCAGGCTTTATTTGAAGGGATGAAGGCTTTTAAACAAAAAAATGGTGATGTCGTATTATTTCGCCCGCAGTTTAATTACGCTCGTATGAAATTTGGCTCTGAACGGCTTTGTATGGAAATGCCTTCTGAAGATATTTTCGTAGATGGTGTTAAAGCTTTAGTCAATGCAGACTCAGATTGGATTCCGACTACCAAGGGAAGCAGCCTTTATTTACGCCCAACCTTAATTGGAACCGAAGCCTTTTTAGGTGTACGCCCTAGCGATAACTATCGGTTCTTTGTTTTAGCCTCACCCGTGTCTAGCTATTATAAAGAAGGAATAGGACCTATTAAAATTTGGGTCGAAGAAAACTACGTGCGCGCAGCACCAGGTGGCCTTGGCGCAACGAAAGCCGCAGCCAACTACGCAGGCAGCTTGAAAGCCGCATATGAAGCTAAGAAAAAAGGTTATGCTCAAGTACTTTGGCTAGATGTGACTCATCAGTATGTAGAAGAGGTTGGAACGATGAATGTCTTTTTCATCATCAATGGTGAAGCGCATACTCCATCTTTAGAAGGAACAATTCTAGATGGTGGAGTTCGCAACAGCATCGTTCAACTTTTGAAAGACGCTGGAATTCCAGTTCATGAACGACGAATCAAATGGTCAGAACTAACCGATGCATATAGCAAAGGAACCCTAACTGAAGCTTTTGGTACCGGTACGGCGGCGGTCGTTTCACCTATCGGTGAACTTTGTCGCGGTGAAAAAGTTTTTTCCTTAGGTGAAAATCTTTCTGCATTTAAAGTAGCGCGCATGTTATACGATAACATTACTGCTATTCAATTTGGAGAAACTAAAGATCTACACAACTGGTTGGTAAAGGTTTAGCATTCTTTTTTACAGCCATTGAAAATTCAACTACAAAACCGAAAACACCGTCGAAAAATTGATTGTAGTTCCATCGTCGGAAAAATTACTTGGATAAAAATTTAAGTATGGTGACAGGTAGATATCGCGAGTGTACGCATAACCTAAACCTAGTCTTTCACTGATTGTTCGATTCAATAGAATGCTTTGATCAAAACGATTTCTTGGGTTGTATGAACTAAAGCTTACTGAAGTATTCACACTGAGTTTGTCCGTAAAATTATATTTTAAGTTGGGATAAACTGAAATCGTATATAAGGGTGTAGTTTTGTTGTCTTGCTTTTCATATCCGCGATTGAAAAAGTAATATGAAAAAGAAGTGTCAAAGCCAACTGCTAATCGAGTAGACCCGATATTATAAACAACAGAATTATCATAGTTAAGGCCTCCCACTTCGCCGGTTTTAGTGTATGTTTTTAAAGTGATGAAAGAAAAACCTAGTGTATTACGCATTTGAACGTCACCCAATTTTTCAGAAATACTATAACTGATGAAGGGGTTATTAACGTCAAATCTTTCCATTCCATGAAATGGATGAATCGCTTTTACTCCAGAACCGATCGAAAACGAACTACGCGAATCTAAGCGGTAACGCCCCCCAAATGATCCACCTAAATTCGTTTCATAGGTTCCATTGGTTCCGTCCGGATTCGGCTGATCAGCCGCACTGACGTCTCCAATTGTAGGCCCCGCATATGATAAAGTGAAACTTAAGCTGTACTTCGATAATGATCCACTATCTGCTTTCATTTTAGCATCGGTAATATTGTCATTTTCTTGAAACTTTTTATTCTGCAGCAGTGCCGGCATGCCCACTGAACTTGAATTTTCAGTGGATGCTACAGGCACAGATGCTGAAGTCGAAGAGCTTTCCGCCCGAACCACTAAAGAAGCTGCACAAACAAAAAATAAAACTAGTTTTTTCATATCAATCCTTCAATGGCCAAAAATAAGTTACAATCTTGTACCACAGGTTTTAGAAAAAATAAGTTATGTTTTTATTTTGAAATAAAGCATTAAATTGTAGGAATACTTTTCGTAAAGTACTCGACTAATTTAACGCTGCTTCAATCGCTTTTTTGATTATTGGGTCTTCCGGAGACACATCAGGTGCAAACCGGGCAATAACTTCACCACTTTTATTAACTAAAAATTTTTCGAAATTCCAAAGAATATCTTGTATTTGTGATCTTATAACACCATAGTTTTTAAGCTTTTCTTCGAAGGAATTGCCTTGGGCGCCAAGTTGAGCTTGTGGCATTGTTTCTGTTAGAAAATGATAAAGCGGATGCTGGCCAGCCCCTTTCACTACTATTTTCTCAAACATAGGAAATTTTACACCAAATTTTGTCTGACAAAACTCTTGTATTTCTAAATTAGTACCAGGTTCTTGGGCACCAAATTCATTTGCTGGAAAACCCAAAACTTCAAAACCCTCAGAGCTATACTGCTTATAAATTTTCTCTAAAGAATCATATTGTGGCGTCAGTCCGCACTGCGAGGCAACATTAACCAACAATAAGACTTTTCCCTTAAATTCTGATAAGGAAATTTGCTTGCCATCAATTCGTTTGACCGAAAAATCGTAGATATTTGAGCTCATACGGGTCTCCTTTTTGAAATTTCCAAAAGCATGTCACCGAATACTAAAAGGGTCAAAGCATGACCCACGGTATTTAATGATGAAAAACATACCTTTACCTTCAGTGAATTCCTTGCAAATTGAACCTGGCAAGAGCATTTTTAAATAATTGAAGGAAAACTTTAAAAATGAAGAACACGATTGCAACCATTAGCAAATCACTATTAGCTTTACACCGACGATTCTTAGAGAATGAAAGACTCGAGGCTGAAAAAATTCAAGGCCGCAAACTTTCACCTTTTGATTTTTTAAGACTTCTAACTCAAGATCCAGAATTTAAATGGCTTCAACCCTTTTCTGCTTTAATAGTGGAAATCGACACATTCGTCGACGAAGCACTTAATATTTCGGACGCAGATGTCCTTCGCATAAAAAACCAAGTGGATTTTGTTCTAAAACAACCAAAAATAGCAGAACGCTATCAGCATTACGTTTCTAACGATCCACAGTTTATTCCATTGCATTTGAATCTCTCAAAGCTTTTGGCTATAACTCCAGAAGAAAATAAAAAGCTCGGGCACTAGCTTACTTAAGCTAATAGAAATTAAAAAAACTAGAAATCTTAGGCAACGACTTTAAATTCTTCTAATTCTTTAATTACTAAAGAATGTTCTTTCTGAAGTGAACGAAACAATTCAGAGACTTCATTTTCACTTAGATTATTTTGCATGGCTGATTCTAACTGAAAGCATATCTTAGAAAACTGAACTGCGCCTAGGTTTGCCGAACTCGATTTCAAGCTGTGAGCAATGGCCGTTACTAATTTCCAATCCTTACTGGCAATTGCCTCTTGAAGATGTGCAATACTTTCTTCAGCAGATTGAAAGAAAAGATTAATTAAGTTTGAAACTAAGTCAGGTCTACCTGGCTTTTGTAGCTTTTTTAAACGTTGGATTGCTGTGATATCTATAATATTCAAAGTGGACGTAGCTACTTCGGCAATCGGAATTTCTTGATCAATTCTGGTAATTAAATTTTTTAAAACTGATTCCAATTGCGCTACGTTTAGTGGCTTAGCTAAATATTCATTCATTCCCACCTTTAAGCATTTTTCTCTATCTCCCCGCAGAGCATTCGCGGTCAACGCCACAATTGGAATTTTGTTTTTTGCTTCTATGGGTAACTGACGAATACGGCGAGTCGCTTCATAGCCATCCATTTCAGGCATTTGACAATCCATTAAAATCAAATCAAAGTCATTTTTTTCAAGGGCTTTCAAGGCAGCAATGCCATTTTCAGCAATCTCAAAAGAATAATTCAATATTTCTAAGTTCGCAGAAATTACATTTTGATTTACTAAATTGTCTTCAACGATCAAAATATGACCTAATTTTTGTTCCTTATTTTCGGATAACAAATCTTTTTCTAATTTTAAATTTTTCTCAATGATCTTAACAAGCTCTGTGTCACGCATAGGCTTAGAAATATAATCATTCATTCCTACTAGAAGACATTTTTCTTTATCTCCTGCAATTGCGTTTGCAGTCATAGCGACTATAGGAATATGTTTACAGTTTAAACTTTCGCTACCCCGGATGACTTTCGTTGTTTCATAGCCATCCATTTCGGGCATTTGACAATCCATTAATATTAAATCGTATTTCGATTCTCGCAAAGCATCTAAGGCTTCGACACCACTTCCTACGACATGGGGTAGATATCCCAAGCCATTTAAAGTTTCAAAAACAATTTGCTGATTCACTCGATTGTCTTCGGCAACTAAAATTCGAGCTTCTTTAGTTGGTTTAATTTCTGAATCATTTAAATAGAAATTTTGTAACTGCTCACCATTTTCAAGTTTTAGTTCAAACCAAAAAGTTGCTCCAACACCCTGTGTGCTTGTTACACCTATCTGCCCACCCATTAATTGAACAAGCTGTTTACATATCGACAACCCCAGACCTGTTCCACCAAAACGACGGCTCGTAGTTGCTTCGGCCTGAGAAAAAGCCTTAAATAATCGATTCAAAGAAGCCTCTGGAATACCAATACCGGTATCAGATACTTCAAAGCGCAACCAGACGGCCTCTTTTTCTGATCGTACCTGCTCTACAGATAAAGTTACTTCTCCGCGAGAAGTAAACTTAATGGCATTACTCAATAGATTAATAATGACTTGTCGCAAGCGGCTTGGATCACCCTTGAAAAATTTTTGATCAGAAATTGAATTTTTTAGAACCAACTTCAATGATTTATCCTGCGCGGAAAATGAAAGCGACTTATAAACATCCGTTAAAAGCTGATTCAAATTAAAAATAATAAGTTCAAGTTCAAGCTTTCCAGCCTCAATCTTCGAAAAATCAAGAATATCATTTACCAAATTCAACAACATATCAGAAGAACGACTGACGATATCTGTGTATTCGCGCTGTCTTGGATTAAGTTCAGTCGACTTCAGTAAATTCGTCATTCCGATGATACCGTTAATAGGAGTACGTATTTCGTGACTCATATTCGCAAGAAACTGTGATTTAATACTTGTGGCTTCGATCGCCACTTTTCTTTCCTCAATTGCCGAAATCTCAGCCCGCTTGAGTTCGGTGATATCTTGCGCAAATAGGAAAAAACCAGCAATCTTTCCATTAACAAAATTCGGAATACAAGAATACACTAAGTGGCGAATTTCTTTTTGTCCGCGACGATACTCTTCTCTTTCAAAAATTTGCGGCTGACCTTGTAAAGTTGCTTTAAATATATCTTTACGAAAATGATGTTCATCCGCGCTAATTAACGAGATCATCGATTTATTGTAAACTTCAACTTGAGAAATATTATGCCAATCACAAAAACCTCGATTTGCAAACCGACAGTTGAGGTCAATATCCCATTCGGAAATCATTGTAGGAACACTATCTGCGATCTGGCGCAATTGATTCTGTGTGGATTCTAATAGTTCTTGAGCTTTTTTTAATGCATCGATATCAATGTGAACACCCGTCATACGAATCGGATTACCATTTTTATCTTTTTCGCTAATTTTTCCTCTGGTTAAAACCCAGCGCCAAACACCATTTTTTGTTCGATAACGAGTTTCTACCTCATGAGAATCTTGAAGGCCTTGGAGATGACGTTTAACCGAAACAGTCATAGCTTTTAAATCATCAGGGTGAGCAAATTCTTTCAAATCTTCTGCGCTTCGTAGTTTAAAGATCTGTGGCCATCCGAATGTCTCAGACATTTTTCCACTGACATACATCTCTGACTTTTCTAAGCTCCAATCCCAAATTCCATCATTCGTTCCGTCTAGGGCATACAAAAGTCTTCTTTCGCCTTCTTTGAATTTTTCACGAGATTCAGAAAGTTCTTTTGTTAACTCTTGCGCCATCTCACGCGAGCGTTGTCCGATAGATTGAACACTTACCATTAAGCACGTAAATAATAAGCTAGCCATGCCACCACAAAGACCGACCCAAGAAATAATTGTATCTTGAGAAGAAATAAAATGATCAGATTTGTGCCATTTAATTGTGAATAATTTTCCTCCAATATATTTTTGGTTAACGAGTTGCTCACGATTCAAATCTTCTTTTGGGAAGTTTGAAAAAATTAATTTTTCTTCTTGTACCGAATTTCCTTCAAAGACCTGAAATTCAACTTCTTTTGTTGTTTGATTAAAAGCTTCATTAAAGAATTTTAAAAAGGTTACAGGGGCGTAAATCCAACCAACATGGTATTTACGTCTTTCTTCAATCGAGGAAGTGTGCAGAATTTTTGAATAAATCGGATAGTAAAAATGAAATCCTATAGTTTTTTCGCCTTTGATTAACATCTTAATCGGAGAAGTCATAACGGCTACTCCATTGTCGCGCGCCGTCTCGGCTGCCATTTTACGATTCGGCTCGGTTGAAATATCTCTGCCAAGAGCAGATTGGTTTTCTAAATAGGGTTCAATAAATTTGATTACGTAAGAATTCGAGTTTGGATCTTTGAGTTGAAGTTCTTGATCAAAAACGGCTTTAGTTTCAAAATGTGGAAACCCTTCTTTCTTCATTTTCTTCGAAAAAGAAGCCAATTCAGAATGTTTAACGGGCCAGATTACACCAATACCATTCATACCCGGGTGCAAATGAGTCGCCTGAATTAACTCGCTATAATTCTTCCATTCGCTTGATTTTATATTGTTAGAGGCAGTATACAATCCAGCACCACCGCGCAAAACATTTTCATAGGCAACTAAAGTTTCTGTTATTTTTTCTTCCGCACGATTAACGAGTTGATTGAAATTCGTTTCTGTTTGAGCACGTTCTGACTTTTCAAAAGAATGAAATATTCCTCCGGCAAAAAGCCAGCATGTCATTAAAACCAATGAAGGAATTTTTGAAAGTCTTTTTTGACCAATACCCGCCAAAACAATTGCTGTGAAGGCAATTGTAGTTAAAAATAGTTGTAGATGAACAAGTCTTTCATTGAGTGGTCCGATGGCGCAGGGCCCGTAACCGTTGACGGTTGCGATTACTCCAAAAATCGAAATAAATACTGATTGAAAATAAACAAAGCTTCTTCCTAAAGTTTTTACCGTAAGATACAAAAGAGGAAATAGAAGAAAAAGATATGACCCACCTTGCGGAACGATAAAGACAAAATAACAAACAATAGCCGTTATCGGAATTAAAAATAGAATCGGTAAAATTTTTCTGAAAATAACAGCAACGCGCGGAAGGTTGGCCAGCAATGGGGCAATAGTTAACCCTCCAAGAGTGTCACCAATCCACCAAGTTAACCAAATCTTTCCAACGGTTTCTTGAGATATAGAACCAGATACATATAAAGTCGCACAACCAATTGTGGCACTGATTATACCGCCTATTACAGACGCTGCAACTATTGAGACTGTCTCTGTATAATAGGTAAATTGCGTTCTATATTGATAAGCCCACCTAATGAATTGAACGGCGACAATGGCCTCAAGAGTATTTCCAAATGTAATTCCTAATACGACATACAGTGAAGTATTAGTGATTAAATTAGTTAAGAAAGCTCCTGCCACAATCGAAAATAAGACTTGATATCCAAATAAATAAACAACCGCAATCGCAAATCCAGTTGCTGGCCATACCGGAGAAACACTGTGGTTCAAAGTTGCTAATCCAAGACCTAGTTTTCCGCAGACAAAATAAGCCGCGGTAAACAGAATATTCAAAATGATCAGCTTTATAAATGAATAACGTCTTGCCTTCAAAAAGCCCCCAAAGACGTATCGGAATAGAACAAATTTCCTAAAGTCCTGGGATTACGATGCCTTACGAAAGATATGTTCTGAAATAAGTTTCTGCAACGTGCTTAAGTCTAAAGGCTTGGAAAGATACGCATTCATCCCAGCATTTATACAACCCAGCTCATCTCCAATCATCGAATTTGCTACCATAGCAAATATTGGTATTCGAGAAAATTTCTTCTGAGAACTAGACCGAATGATTCGAGAGGCTTGCCATCCGTCGATTTTCGGCATCAAATTTTGTTTGATTCGGAATTTGTTAACAAAAAAGGAATTTCAAACCAAAAGACCGAACCTTTGCCGTCTTGACTTTCAAAACCTATTTCACCATTCATCGAAACAACTAATTTTTTTGAAATCGCTAAACCTAATCCCAATCCTCCAAAGTTTCGCGAATGCGTATCGTCACCTTGCTTGAAAGAATCAAATAGACTTTCTTGCACAGAAGCAGAAATTCCAATTCCGGTATCAATAATTTCAAAACGAATTTTATGACGATCACCTACTAATCCACCTGATTCACACTTAAGAAAAATATGACCTTTATTTGTAAATTTAATCGCGTTTCCAATTAAATGCGAAAGAATCTGAAGCAGGCCTCCAGAATCTCCAATTAGCTTGTCCGGCAAATTAGAATCAAATCGACGTATCATATGCAAGTTTTTTCGAGCAGCCAGATACCCCATATTTGATCCAACTTCACTCAAAATGTGCTTTAGCGAAAATTCTGAATTCTCAAGATGCAGGCGACCCTCTTTAAATACAGAAAAATCAAGAAGTTCATTTACAATATTTAGTAACGATTGACTGCATAGCTTCACCTGTTCGGCTCTGGCTCTTTGATTCCTCGGTAGGTCCGTACCTAACATAAGATCAGTAAGGCCCATAATTCCATTAAGTGGAGTTCGCATTTCGTGACTAATCTTCGATAGAAAATCTGACTTAGCAATTTCTTCGACTAGCGCAATAAAATTTTTAGAATGATCTTTGGCTTTTTCAGAATTCAAAAGATCGATTCGGATTTCTAATCGACGCTCGATCATTTCACCTAATTTTTTCAAAATATTTTGCTGAGATTCTGAAAATGTTCGGGGAATTGTATCAATCAGACAAAAGGTTCCAACACTAAAACCTTCTTTTGATTTTAGTGGAACACCAGCATAAAATCGAATTTGTGACCCATCAATCATTTGAATTTTATCGTCATAGTAATCATTCTCAAGAACATCAGCGATAACTAAAATTTCTTTGTGAAACAAAGTATGAATACAAATTGTATCTTCACTGCTAATTTCTTTAGAATTTATACCAATACTCGCCTTGAACCATTGCCGCCTTTGATCAATAAATGAAATAAAGGCAATAGGCATATCAAAGATTTCACTAGCGAGACTGACAAACTCATTAAATTCACTTTCAGGCAACGTATCTAAAATACGAAGCTTTTCCAAAGCTGCAATTCTAAGTTGCTCAGCAGACTGATTTTGCATGATCTTCCTTTAAAGGTAACAGACCTGCTTAGAATAAAGCTGCAATGACTAGATAATTTCGATGATTAATAGAGATGTCGCCACAATCTCAAAATGAGATCTTAAGCGACAATTTTATTTTTAGATTCCACACTAGATTCAATCACAAGCTTATAACCATGGCCGTGAACAGATTGAATATTTACCCGAGATCCTAAAATTTGCTTTCGAACTGTTCCAATATGAGTATCTACAGTGCGTTCAGCAATATATGTACCTTGCCCCCAAACCGCAGAAATAATCTGATCCCGAGTAAATACTAAACTTTCATTTTGGCAAAAATAAAGAAGTAGCTTAAACCCAGTCGGCGTCAAATCTAAACGCTTTTCGCCTTTTTCATCACGCCAAAATACTCGCTGACTAGGAATTTCAAAGCGCAAGTCACCGATTGCATGAACCGTGTCTTTCGCGGTTTTTTCTTGAAACTTGCGTAATTTAGCTTCGACTCTTAGCTTAACTTCTTGTGGATCGAATGGTTTAACTATGTAGTCTTCAGCACCTAACGAAAATCCAATTGATTTTGCAGCCAAGTCAGACTTACCCGTTAAAAATACAACCGGAATATCTTTTGTTTTTTTATTTGCACGTAATTTTGCACAATATTCTAATCCATCACCATCAGGAAGCATGATATCTAACAAAACAATGTCAACGGGATCTGTTTCAAGACTTTGAGTAGCTTGCGACAATGAATAGACTGACTTCAAATTATGCGTATTATCAAAGGTCTCTTGTAAAATTAAGTGAGTTTCTTGAGCATCATCTACTAGTAAAATCTTTCCCATTTTTTCGTTTCCTCTTTGTTACAATCTCTATTGCAACGATTTTGGGTAGCATTTTCAAAGATCTAGAAAATCAAAATAAATTTTCTAGAAACCTTCAAAACACCTACTGCTAATAAGAAATTTCGTTATCATTTCAATTAATTATCAACTTTTATTAGATATTATACAACTCTGCCCAAGGTCTTGTTTTATATTTGTTCTAAAAAGGTGTTCGAGATAGAATCTAAATTCATGAATTCAATTTCACTTTATACGATGATGGCCGTTTATATTCTTGCTGGGATTAATCACTTTAGAGTTCCCAACTTTTACATTAAGATGATGCCACCTTGGATACCCAAGCACTATCAAATGGTCCTGTTTAGTGGATTCTGTGAAGTTACTTTGGGTACTCTGCTTTACTGGCCCCAGACCAGAAGTTTGGCCGCTTGGTCTATAATTGCAATGCTTTTCGTCTTTTTTATTGTGCATTTTTATATGCTTAACGAAAGAGACAAAAAGTTTAAAAAAATATCTAGCGTTTTACTCTATGCCAGAATTCTTTTTCAATTCGCACTCATTTTTTGGGCTTATACTTTTACTTAACGAATTTCCGAAGCAACACGCTCTAAAGACATAATCGAATCAAAAAGATCGCGTATGCGACCCTTTCTTTCTAAACGGCGATTAAAATAGAATTCCCAGGCTAAAGGATTTTTTTTTCCTACCGGTGTAAATTTAATCGAAAGAAAATAATCTTTCGCCAATGACTCTGTAGGCTCGGATTGATTAGGCTCATTGAAACAAAGATCTTGGCTAATTTTTATTAACTTCTGCTGCTGTTCACCAGAAACGAAAGTTTTATCTATTGCCTTCGGCGCGGCTTCAATTTCTTTACGGTGTGAGTAAATTCTTTCTGAAAAATTAATCTCATGTACTTTGATAGGACTGATTCGCCCAGTGTTCATTTCAAACTCAATTAACGCTATTCCGTTAATTGGAGAATACCAAGATTTTTCTTTTTCTAACGCCGCCATATGATTACTCCGATAGATGATTATATTGAAACAGCTGGAATCCCTTCTTGCAAAGGCATTTTGATGTCGTTAGTCTATAGGCGTGGTTCTTCAATTTATAAATCAAATTCGCGTTCTGTTTCCAAGATGGAATTTTTTTGACCAACTCGGTCACCGCTTTCAATTGAAATACAAAACATCTGAAAACAAAAATTGGAATTTAGTTTCGTTTTCGAGCGAACGAAAATTGTTAAATTTTTTTTGCAACGCTGATCACAATCTGACTTTGGCCCAGATATCGGCAATTGAACTTTTTGCACAAGATTTGCAAAAACATGATCATGAATTAATACCTAATTTAGAATCTTTTAAGATTATTAAATCACTTGTTGATGTTACTTCCGAAGCAGAGAAATTTCAATTTCGAATTGAAGCGTACACTGACCAAGAATCAGTAGTTCTTTACACTTCAACTTGGTTGCAAAAAGGTTTTCCGTGAACCAATTGTTTTTTTTACAAACTACTTCTTACTTGTTTAGTTTTGCCATTTTTTTACAATCGCTTGAGATGTTAATCATTTCAAAACAAGAAATTTTTTTGAAAGTATGGTCATTTAAAAATTTACAAAAATCACTTCCGATAAAAGCATTTTTTAAAGCAATTTTTTCTGAAAGAGGATTTAAAGCATTAATCTATTTAAATCTAACCTTAGTGGTTGGATCTTTTTTTCGCCCCGCAGCCCCGCTTCTTATTTTTTCAATCGCCTTTATACATTTACTTATATGCATCAGATTTCGGGGCCTTTTTAACGGCGGTAGCGACATGATGGTATTTGTGATCGCAACTGGAATTATTATTGGACCAAAATTCGGACTATTCTATATCATGCTACACACTTGTTTTTCGTATTTTAAAGCGGGAATTGCAAAAGTAATTCAGCCGTCTTGGCGGTCGGGAATAGCAATAAATCAGTTTTTAGGAATAAGTCTTTATTCGGATGTTCAGAAAATGCGGCTGCCAAAATATGTAAGTAGATTTTTAAGCTATTGTGTTCTTCTTTTCGAATTGCTTTTACCAATTATTTTTATAGAGCCCAAATTGGCCTACGCATATTGCGCGATTTCTATTATATTCCATATTGTAAATTACTTCGCTTTTGGATTGAATCGTTTCATTTGGATTTGGCTGGCCGCTTGGCCAGCCGTTATTTACGGAACACAATCTATAACGTTTTAGCATCTATTACGAAGCGATATTTTACTTGGCTTTTTACAGTTCTATCGTAAGCCTCATTGATTTTATCTGCAGTTATCAGCTCGATATCAGCAAAAACTTTTTTACGCGCACAAAAGTCTAACATTTCTTGGGTTTCTTTAAGTCCTCCGATCAAAGAGCCCGTTAAATTTTTTCGACCATGTATTAAGGCCATTGCCGCGACTTGATTTGGCTCAGGCGCAACTCCGACTAAAACTTGCGTACCGCCAATTTTTAATGTGTTCATGTAAACAGAAAAATCATGTGGTGCGGAAACTGTATCTATTAGTAAATCTAATTTTCCAGAAAAAGCCTTAAAATTTTTTGAATCTTTGGTCATGACAAAGTTTTTTGCACCTAGTTTTTTTGCATCTTTCTCTTTATCGGGTGAAGTGCTAAAAACTGTTACCTCGGCCCCCATGGCTTTTGCTATTTTGACGGCCATATGACCCAATCCACCTAAACCAATGACACCTACTTTTGATCCTTTTTTAGTTTTGTATCTTTTAAGCGGAGAATAGGTCGTGATACCAGCACACAATAACGGAGCTACGCGATCTAAAGGTTGGCCCTTTTTTATTTTAAAAGCATATTTTTCTTTCACAGTAATATGAGTCGAATATCCACCTAAAGTGGGCGTTTTCATATCCATCTCTGTGCTTCCATATGTGTAAGCGGTATGCATTTCGCAAAACTGTTGTTCTTGCGACTTGCAACTCGAACATTTTCCACAAGAATCGACAAAGCAGCCAACTCCGGCGGTGTCTCCAAGTTTAAAACGCTTAACTTTTTTTCCAACTTTAATGATTTTTCCGACTATTTCATGCCCTGGAACACAAGGATATTTTGTTGGTCCCCACTCGCCACGAGCCGTATGAATGTCAGAATGGCAAATGCCGCAGTAGTCAATTGCAATAACAATGTCGTCGGGCTTTGGGTCGCGTCTTTCAATTTCTAAAGGTTTCAATGGTTCTTTGGCTGAAAGATTTCCGTAGGCTTTTACTTGCATATTTTTGCTCCTGAATAGTTACATTTTCAGATTTTAAGAATGGACTCAACTGAGTACGAATTGCAATAATAATCTATCGAAAAAAATCTAGTACAGGAGAATTCTCAATGAAATATTTAAAACTATTCTTAATAATTTGGTTTTCTCTGGGTTGCGCTCATTCAGTCTCATCTAAAAAAGAAAAGCAAAAAGTTTTGATTATCGCTCATCGTGGGGCCAGCGGCTATCGCCCCGAGCACACTTTAGAATCGTATAAAATGGCAATTGACATGCATGCGGATTTCATCGAACCCGACCTTGTGTTAACTAAAGACAAAGTTTTAATTGCTCGGCACGAAAATGAAATTTCAAAAACCACCGATGTCGCCGAAAAATTTCCAAATTTGAAAACTACCAAAATTATAGATGGCGAAAAAATAACTGGTTGGTTTACAGAAGATCTGACATTGAAACAAATTAAAACATTGAAAGCGAATGAAAGAATTGCTAGTCGGGATCAAACTTACAATGGCCAGTTTAGTATTCCAACTTTTAAAGAAATTCTTAATTTAGTTCAACAAAGTAGTCAAAAGCTTGGGCGCACTATCGGAGTCTATCCAGAGGTAAAACATCCAAGCTATTTTAGATCAATAGGTCTACCTCTTGAGCCCGAGATTTCAAAAGAACTCAAAAACTTTGGTTGGGATCAAGCCTTATCTCCGATAATAATTCAATCTTTTGAATTGAACTCGCTTGAATTACTCAAAAAATTTGTCAATTGCCGAATGGTTTTGTTATTGGATGATAGTTCGAAAATAACCACTTCAGAAGAACTAAAAAAGGTTTCACAGGTTGCATTTGGAATAGGTCCTTCTAAAAAATTAGTGCTATCTTCGCCATCTTTAATTGAAGAAGCCCACAAGGTTGGACTTAAAGTCCACCCTTATACTTTTCGCAGTGATAAACCATTCTTAAATACCCACTATGGTCAAGATGCCAGAAAAGAATATTTTCATTTCTTTAATTTAGGCGTGGATGGCGTTTTTTCAGATTTCGCAGATCAAGCCATCCAAGCCCGTGAAGAATGGTTTAACAACTAAGGTTTAAGTTCGATGGAAACTCCATTTTTTCGAGCTTCTATCGATTTTTGAATATTTCCCACTATAAGCTGTACATCTAAATCCCGAATCTTCGGAAAAATTTTTTGAACATTGAAAGTTACTTTGCTACCGATGGGAGACTTATCACAAATTACATTAAACGTGGCTTCCAAGTCACTATGCTCAGAGTGCTCAGAATGAGCGCTTTTTGATTCTTTTTCGTCTCTAACCACTTCAATTTTATCTTTTGAAATTTGGCACTTTAAAGACGCATCAAAAGCTACCATTTCTGTGACACCAGTCTCAAGCTTGGCTAGCTGAGCTTCTTTGATTTTTTTATCTTTATCAGTTTTAGGGGTGTATTCAAAGCCAATTACGCTTTCACTTGGAATTTTAAATTCTAATCGGCCTTTGTTTTCTTCAAAAGCAATTCCTAAACTACCCGCTCCGTGTTGGTGGGAACCATGTTCGCGATGACTTTTTGCTTTTGCTAGTACTTGTGTGGCCACCAATGTCGATATTATTATTATGAACTTTTTCATTTTTTCCTTTTTATATTTAAAATTTAATTAAATTATTAGACACATTTATAAGCTTGAATAAACTCGAGGAGGCCTTCTTGGAACTTCAATAAAAGGAGATTGAAAATTATGTTTTAAAAATAAAACTACAGAAAATGGATTATCTACAAAACTATCAGACTTAAAATCTGGCTCAAGATACACAACAGAAGAAAAAATTGATTTACCAGATCGACAATTTTCTTGTTCTGATGATTTTTCAGAAATTTTTTTTTCAAAAGAAGCTGAAATGTTATTGCGAATATGAATATGACTAATCTCATCACAGTAGTTAAGATTTTGGAACAAAAAATCAGAAGAAAGATTTTTTAAGAATAAAAATCCAAATAGCGAGACTAACATATAAATGATTAAACGCTTTCGAAAAATCACTCATCAAGTATTACTATTGTTAAAACGCCACTGCAAGCTATGAATAAACTATTCAATCTTGCAGGATTTCAAATACCAGATTAGAACTAATTCATGCCGGTGGTTCAAATTTCTGACTTTACTAAAAATGTATTAAAAAACATTGCGAAGATCCCTAGCGGAAAAGTCGCAACTTATAAACAGATTGCGTCTTTATCCGGTAAGCCACAGGGCTCTCGAGGAGTCGCTTGGATTTTACATTCTTGTTCTACTACTTATAAATTGCCTTGGCATCGCGTGATCAATTCAAAAGGTCGTATTTCTTTTGATAAGACTTCTTTTAATTTTCGACAACAAAAAAGAAAACTTGAGGCAGAAGGAGTCCTACTCAGTTCAGATGGCCAGCTCGATCTTACGAAGTTCAAATGGAAGAAGATTCCTCGAGTAAAAAAGCCCGGATTATCCCCTCAGCTATTTTCCGACTAAGTTAACCTATAATTTGATTTGTCATTTAAATTCGCTTCCATAGCCCCGCTCGATTTCAAAAAAGTCTTATTATTTCAATGATTTAGAATCTCTTTTTTGCTGACCATTGACTTTTCTATGCTGTTCTTCGATAATTAATTAATTAGTTAATTAACTAAAAGGTAAAATATGAACAGTCAAACAGGCGATCAACTCAGTCAAACCTTCGCAGCATTAGCCGATCCAACCAGACGCGCTATGCTTTCTCATCTATCAAAAGGTGAATCTAATGTTTCAGACTTAGCAAAACCTTTTCTTAAAGAGATGAGCCTTCCAGCGGTAACAAAGCATTTAAAAGTTTTAGAAAAAGCAGGTCTCATCACCAAAACTCGTGAGGCACAATACAGACCCTGCAAGATCAACGCAGCTCCTTTAGAAAAAGCAACAAACTGGATGGAGCAGTACCGCGAATTTTGGGAAGAAAGCTTCGATCGTCTTGAGTCTTACTTAAAGACAGTCACAGAAAAAGAAAATAAAAAAGCGAAAAAGAAGGGGAAAAAAAATGGCTACAAAAAATAATCCGAATGAGTTGTACTTAACTCGTATCTACGATGCTCCAGTTAAATTGGTTTGGGAAGCATGGACCGACGTAAAGCAAGTTGCAAAATGGTGGGGTCCCCGTGGCTTTACTTTAACAACGCATAGTAAAGATTTGCGTGTGGGCGGCCATTGGAACTACACCATGCACGGCCCAGACAAAGTCAATTATCCGAACAACACTGTTTATTTCGAGGTCGAAAAATATAAGCGTTTGGTTTACGATCACGGCGGCAACGCCGACCAACCACCGATGTTTCGTGTAACCGTCGAGTTCAGCGAATTAAAAGGAAATAAAACTAAAATGGAAATGACCATGGGTTTTAAAACAGCTGAAATCGCTAAAGAAACAAAAAAGTTTATCAAACAAGCCAACGGAGATTCGACTTGGGATCGCCTTGCCGAATACTTGGATCAAGAAACTTTGGGAAAAGAAGTATTTGTTATTAACAGAACTTTCCACACGTCTATTGAAACTATGTACGAAATGTGGACGAACCCAAAACATTTCAAACAATGGTTAGGCCCAACGGGTTCAACAATGGAATTTATCAAAGTTGATATTCAGCCTGGCGCAACCAGCACGTACCGTATGGAAAATAACGGTATGGTCATGTACGGACGAATCAATTACCTAGAAATGAATCGCCAAGATAGACTTGTTTACACTCAGCAGTTCACCGACGCTCAAGGACAGACGTCACGTCATCCGATGGCGCCGACCTGGCCTGAATCAATGCTAACAACGGTGAAGTTTTCTGCGGAGGATGAAAAACACACACGCGTAACTGTTGTTTGGGAAGTTGAAGGCAAAGCGACTCGTGAAGAGATTGAAACTTTCTTAACATCGCGAGCAGGCATGACTCAAGGATGGACGGGTTCATTCGACAAACTTGAAGATTACTTAGAAAACTCTAAGCTTTAATTTCAAATAGCTTCGGATTAAGAAGCTGAATCACAACGTTGGGAGAGAGGCGAACTAAAAAGCCTTTCTTTCCTCCGTTGATTAAAATAAATGGAAGATCCGCGATCGACTTTTGCATAATCACCGGCATCGCTTTTTTTGTAGCAAAAGGCGAAGTGCCACCAACCACATACCCCGAATGTCTATTCGCAACATCAGGTTCACAAGGTTTTACAGATTTCACATTCAATTCGCGCGCAAGCTGCTTCGTTGAAACTTGCTGATCGCCGTGCATTAAAACAATCATCGGTTTTTTTTGATCGTCTTCCATGATTAACGTCTTAATCACATTGTGCTCGGGCACATTCAGCTCGCGCGAAGAAACCGCAGTACCACCTTTTTCTTCGTAATCGTAAAAGCATGGTTCAAAATCAACTTTGTGATCCTTCAACATACGTATAGCGGTTGTCATCGGAATGGCGGCATTAGTCATAGATCAATTGTACAGACTTTTCAGTGTTTGTAAAATCGTCTACAGTCTTTGGCTGAGGTCATTATGTCAAACGAAATTCAACTTTACTCTTTAGGCACACCTAACGGACAAAAAATTTCTATCGCTCTAGAGGAAATGGAAATTCCTTACGCTCCTCACCTAGTTGACATCCGAAGGGGAGATCAATTCTCGCCAGACTTTAATAAGATTAATCCGAATTCAAAAATTCCTGCGATTGTTGATCCAAACGGTCCCGACGGAAAATCATTTTCAGTATTTGAGTCGGGCGCAATTCTTGTTTACTTAGCCGAGAAGTCTGGACGATTCTTGCCTAAAGATTTGCGGCTTCGCAGTGAAGTTTTGCAATGGCTATTTTTTCAAATGAGCGGAGTGGGCCCTATGTTTGGACAATTTGGTCACTTTAATAATTTTGCAAAAGACAAATGCGATCATCCTTATCCGATCCAACGTTATAAGGCCGAAGCTAAAAGAATTTTAAAAGTTTTAGATACTCGCCTTGAAGGAAGAAAGTTTTTAGTCGGAGAACAATATACAATCGCCGATATGGCGACAGTTCCTTGGATTGAATGTTTACGTGTTTTCTATAAAGGCGAAGATATCCTAGGAATGAAAGACTATAAAAACGTCATTCGTTGGACAAACGAAGTCTTGTCTCGGCCTAAGACAGCAAAAGGAATGAAAGTTCTTCAAGCGTAAAAGTCGTGAAGGATCCTCAGCTTTTTAAATCACTAAATCGCTCGCTAAATTTTATTTTAATTCGATCTCTAACTAAATTTCGAAAATCTGAAAGCTTTTCTTTAAAGTCTCTGTTGCCATTTCGATAAACGAACTTAGTTTCGGCGTTACATACTTCTGTGAAGGATAGACGAAGTGCACTGGAGTTAACGCTGTTCTCCACTCAGGCAAAATACGAACTAATTTTCCAGATTGAACATCGCTATAGCAAAGATGAGTTGGCAATAGCGCAATCCCATCTCCTTTTAGCGTTAATAACTTAAGCATTGCTAAATCATCAACCGCAACTTTTGGATTCAAAGATAAATTTATAGATGCTTTTGTTCCGACTAACTTCCATTCATTTTGGCCAAGCAAAGTGAACTGCAGGCATTGATGTTGTTTTAAATCTTTTGGATGCGACGGAGTGCCTTTAGTTTTCAAATACTTCGGCGAAGCTAAAGGAGCAAAGTAAACAGAACCAATTTTTTTTGCGATGAGACTTGAATCTTTTAAGTCGCCGGCGCGAATAGCTAAATCCACATTTTCCGCCAACAAATCTACATGGCGCCCCGACAAGATCAGCTCGACGCGAACCTTGGGATATCTTTTTGTGTAATCAGAAATTAAATCTGGCAATACGCTGCTTCCCAATTCGATCGGCGCCGTTATTCTTAAAAGCCCTTGCGGCTCTCCTTGAATTGAAGCTATTTCATATTCGGCGGCTTGTATTTCTTCAAACCCCTGCACACAACGTTTGTAGTAGGCATGACCCGCTGGTGTGATATTTAGCTTTCTTGTAGTTCTTTGAATCAAAGTCATCGCCAATCGCTTTTCGAGTGACGAAACTTTGAAACTAACCGTTGAATTCGGCATTCCTAATTGCTTCGCCGCCTGACTAAAACTTGCAGTTTGTACAACCTTAATAAAAACAGCCACTTCATTTAAATCGATTTCCATAGATCTATTATACAATACATTGAAATATAATTACAATATCTACCGTCTAATAAAATATACCAGAATAGACGATACTGAATCTATCGCTAACAAGGAGGATTTTATGTTAGAACTAAGAAGATCAACCGACCGCGGATACGCCGACCACCAATGGCTTAAAAGCCAACACACTTTTTCATTTGCGGATTATTATGATCCTAAGCACATGGGTTTTCGTTCTTTGCGTGTCATCAATGAAGATCGTATTGAAGGCGGAACAGGTTTCGGAGCGCATCCTCATCACGACATGGAAATTATCTCTTACGTTGTTAAAGGTGCTTTAGAACACAAAGATTCGATGGGAACAAAAGCAATTATTCGCCCGGGTGAAGTACAACGCATGAGCGCAGGCGCAGGGGTGGTGCACTCTGAATACAATCATCAGGCTGATGAAGAAACGCATTTTTTCCAAATCTGGATTATGCCTAAAACACGAGGTGGAAACGCAGGCTACGGACAAAAATCTTTCGAAGCCGATTTGAATTCTAAAAAATTAGTCTTAGTGGTTTCTGAAGATGGTCGCGATGGATCCATCGACGTCAAACAAGACGCCGATTTGTACATTTCGCGTTTGAAAGCAAGCGAAGACCTTGAATTCAAATTGCGCGAAGGGCGTGGCGCCTGGGTGCAAATTGTTCGCGGTCAGGTGAGCGTCAACGGTCAAACCTTAGAAAAAGGCGACGCGGCATCTTTTACAGCCGAAGAACTTTTAAAATTCAAAGCAAATCAAGATAGCGAATTTTTGCTTTTTGATTTAGCTTAATTAAGAAATGCGAGGACTCATATGATCACCGGAAATCGAAAAAATACGCTAGCTGCTGAAATTCAAATACGAAATCATAATATGGTTTCCGGTGTATCTGCCTCGTTGGGCGGTAAAGATGAAGGTCCTGATCCACACGAGCTGCTACAAGCGGCTCTTGCGGGTTGTACAATTATCACTGTTCAGATGTATGCGAATCGCAAGCAGTGGCCATTGGAATCGACAGACGTGAAAATTCAAATTCTTTCAGAGGGCAAAGAAGGCACCGTGATTTCAAGAGATATTTCCTTCAAAGGAAACTTAACGCAAGAGCAACGCGATCAACTTTTGGTTATCGCCGACAAATGCCCGATTCATCGTTTGCTAGTTGGATCTGTTCAAATACAAACCCAGATATTCTGATATTAGAACGGAATCGCCAAACCCACTTCATTCAGATAATAGTTGCTCATGATTTTAAGATGCACATCAAAACTACCATGATAAAGTCGTGCCGAAACATTCAAAAACGGAGTAGGGATCACATCAAAATACTGCCCCGAAGATTTAAACGTATACCGAAACGGTAAGTTATCTGCGAATTCACAGGTTGTAGTAGAAAATGAATTTGTTCGAGAAGGTCCACCTGATCCAGGCCCGGGTCGCGTTCCACCGCCCCCATTATTCGATGAACCTGTTGTTTGCGTATAACAGTTCAACGGTGTTTCACGCACATACAACCCTAACGTGTAACCATACTTAATGCTTTCATTCAGTTTAAAATACTGCCTGACTTGCATTGCACTTGCGTAATTGTCGTAACAGTCTTTCACAAAAGCAAAAAGTACATCCAAGCTTTTTTCACCTTCATATTCAAATCCAAATCCAGGGGTGGCAACTGATCTTCCCCGGGGGTCCAATTTACGGGGCATATCATTATAAACTCCGTTTGTCGGCTGCTCGCCATGAACCACAAAACTAGGCAGCAAAAAAATCCATTTTGCCTTTGATAGAGACTCGGCTTGAGTGGGTTTAAGTGATGCTTCGAAATCCTCAAAATCATCTGCGAAGCAATAATTCGAAAATATAAATAGAGCGACAAATAAAATCAGAATTTTAATAAGGTTTTTCATACGCAGTTATTAATTTACCTACGAATGTTGGAACCAATGTGGATATCTCGAATTAAAATGTCTCACAATAAAACAAAAGTCTAATTTTGCTCCAAATCAAATTTAAATTCTTAGCGAAAGGATATAATTTTTTAAGTACATTTTAAGAAGGGTTAAAAATTTTTTAATCTCTTCTAAATCTGGCTTTTAGACTCTTTTGATATTCTAGTCTCACAACAAATATCAAATCATAGGAGGTCTGTATGCGTTCACAATTAGTTCTTATAGTCAGTATTTTGGCTTTGGGTCTTTCATCTTTTGCTGAAGAAGCAGTTGTTTCTAGCGGCGTTAAAGAAGAAAAAGTTCAAGTCAAAAAAGATCGCGAGCAAGTAAAAGCCGCTCGTCGCAAATTAAAAGAAGATAAAAAAGGAAGCGCCTCTCCCGAACAAATTAGCAATGACAAGAAAGCTCTTAAAGACAGCAAAGAAATTTTGAAAAAAGATCGGGCTGAATTAAAAGCTAAACGCAAAAGTCAAAAGCAAGATAAAAACGGATAATTCATTTATTCTGGCTTGTAATTGCTGACGCCTTCAAAGCAGTGTCCCATGCGGTCATAAAGCTGGTGAACCCATTTTTCTGGGTTCTTACCAGCTAAGGCCGCCATTTCTTCTATCTTTTCTATACATCTAAGATCTGAACATATGACGTAAGAAAAACTGATCGACGAATTCACAGACAAAGAAAGAATTCCTATTTCTTCTGACGATCCATAACTGTTGCACCAACTGCAAAGGCCTCCCGAAAATTCTGCGTTAACCTTTTTAAAAGCCAGGCCCCGAGGCAAATCCCAATTAGGCTTTTTAAATACAAGATATGTGTACACACCTGATGGCTCTTTCCATGTCAGATAAGAACGAATACCCATAGGAAAAGGCAAACCTTTTGGTAAGACCAATTTCTTTCTATCTCGCTCGCGAAAACAACGTACTAAACTTTCTTCGCTATCTAGCGCAAACTTGATTTCGGTTTCAAACTTATTCGGCGTCAGCATATTTACTTCATTTACCCACTTGTTAATAACAATTCAAGAAACGTAATTAAATTTTTTTCGTATAAGCATAGGCTCTTTTAGTCCAAGAATGAGTTTCATAAAAATTCATTCCTCGCTTATTTTCAATGCCCGTGCAAAGCCTTAATACTTTATAACCTTTTTCTTGGGCGATCTGCTCTGCTTGCTTCAGCAAAACAGCTCCTAATCCTTTTGATCTAGCTTTTTCGGTAACCACTAAGTCATCAATGTAAAGATGTCTGCCGCGAACAAAATCAGTTAACTTACGATAACCCATTAAAGCTAAAATTTGATTGTTCTCTTCTAAAGCAATGATTGTATAGTTACCTTCTTGACGAGCTTCTTCATAAATCGCAATATATTCGGCTAAAGTTAAATGGGGACGTAGCTCTTTCATAACCGAAAAACATTTTTCTAAGTCGGCACGATCTGAAACTGTAAATATTCTTTGTGGCATATGTTTAAGATAATTGTGTAAGCACTAAGAATCTACAGAATTTAGTTAAAATTCTTAAAAATTGATTGAAAGCTCTTTAACAAATGGTGAAATGATCAAACATGACATTATTAAATACATTTCGAGAACAACCTTTTCATTTAGCCCTATCCTCGGGTTTTTTCGGGTTTTATGCTCATGTCGGCTTTCTTAAAGCAATATACGAATTAGATTTAAAACCTACTTCTTTTTCAGGTAGCAGTGCGGGTGCCATAGTCGCAGCGGCCGCGGCCAAAGGGCTTTCGATTAAAGAAATTGAGGCCTTAATCACCGGAGTGTCTAGAAAAGATTTTTGGGATCCATCAATTGGCTTAGGACTTTTAAGAGGTCGAAAATTGCAGACGTTGCTTGAACGCGAAATTGGTACTGACTTTAATTCTTTGGCATTGCCCATGCGCATACCCGTATTCGATATTGTTACACAAAAGACTCACGTTTTTACTTCGGGAAACTTAGCGCGAATCATTCGCGCATCATGTTCTGTGCCGATGATGTTTCATCCGGTTAAAATAGATCGTCGATTGTATTGGGATGGCGGAATCGCCGACAAGATGGCCGTGCACGGAATTGACAATGATCAAAAAATATTAAGCCACTACTTAGAAAGTACAAGTCGTGATCCACATTCTATTTATGAATTGAAACGCGATCAACAAACGTTCAAAGTGCGCGGAAATAATTTATTGCTTATTCAGCTTAAAAAACTTCCGCGCGCGAATCCATTTGCTATGCATCGAGGCCCTGAAATTATCGAAGCCGCTTATCGCCAAACTCAAGAGCATCTTCAGTCTTTCGACTGAACTTACAGCCGCAGGCTAACACTATTTGATAGGCACCAATAATTCAGTCAGCAAATCTTTCTCTGGAGTTACGTTCGGGTCATTGATGTAATTTTCTAAGCAAGGGCCTTCAGCCAGCTCTAAGCCGTTTTCACTGATGTATTTGAAAATTCGATCAAATGCCGGCCAAACGCCTTGATATGATCCCGTTAATATAAATTTTAAATATTTTCCTTCGGGTAGAATTTCTTTTTTTAGATTATTAAAAGCCATCTCTTTGTTATCTGGATGTGACAAAGCCACCTTGTAAATATGCTTTGCTGTTTCCTTAATAGATTCAATGTAGCTGACGCCAAGAAATTCAGATTGGCTGACATCTTGATTTGCTGGAGCCATTATTTGGAAAAATTTTTGCCAAGCCACTGGCGCAATTTCTGGAAAAGCACCCCCAACTTCAGTTAGTGTGAATACATTTGTTTTTTTTCTTTGAACAATTTCTGGTTTTTCAGATAGGTTCAGCTTCATTATGATCTCCTTTTGTCTTTCGCTTGTATCGACATCATAATAAATTTTTTCTTTTTCTTCTTTTCCTAGATTGCGAAATTGACTTGGGCTTAATTGGGTTATTTTTTTGAATGCTTTATTAAACGAACTTTGAGATTCAAAACCAACCTTGAACGAAATGTCGGTAATGGAATCACTGTTTTCAGCCAAAAGATGAATCGCCTTTAGTATTTTCTGTCTTTGAATGTATTCAAAAGGTGTTTCACCTAGATAAGCTGAAAATATTCGAATGAAATGATATCTTGAAACCCCGGATGCCTCAGCAATTTCGTTCAATGAAATTTCAGAATTTAAATTCTGTCGAATAAAGCTCTGAGCACGACCAATTTGAATACGGTGAAAATGAGTTAATTCTTGTCCCATAACTGATCATACATGACAGGTTTAATAACTGACATGTCCTAAATTGCTTTTCTAGGGCGAAAAATCTTGAATTGTAACAGGAAGTTCTTTTTCAGATTTTTTCAGTTGAATGAGTCCCTCTAAGGTCGCGGCTCTTTCTTCAGAGGCAGGATGCGTGCTCATAAAAGATAAAGATTTTTCGATCGAAGTAGCCTCTTTCGCCAGCTTTTCAAAAAAGCTGACCATGCCTTGACCCGAAAATCCGGCGTTTTGAATAAATTCTAGCCCTCGTCGATCGGCTTCTGCTTCATCTGCGCGTGAATAGGTTAACGAAGTAAAATTTTTAACACTCATCAGAACTCCGGCCGCATCGTAACCGGTGATTGAAGCTAGAATGATATAACCAACTAATGATCCTAGACTTCCTGATACAGATTTTAAAATATGACGTCTTTCGATATGGGCCAATTCGTGCGCCATGACACCAAGTATCTCTTCTGGGGTGGCATTTTTTATAAGGCCTCTATTCATTACAATTCTTCCGCCAGGTAAAGCAAAGGCATTCACCTCTGGATCTTCGCTGACATGAACTTCAACTTTAAATTGAGAAAGCTCTGGATTCGATGCAATAAGCGCATCTAAAATTTTCTGTAGAGCTATTTTTTCTTTCGCCCCTTCTTGAACAACTTCACTTGATAAAACTTTTGGCCAAATTAAATCCCCTAAAGCTTTCTCTTGTTCGATGGATACTAAATTGTTAATCCACGCTACAGGAACAAAAGACATAACCAAAGGAATCAGAAATAAAATTGCGATACCTATCAAAATGGGAGAAGACCACGTTACCGCTTTGATTGTATTGGCCGTATTTGCTTTTTTTAAAGTTGCGGTAGCAAGCTCGATACCAAAAGAAGATAACAATTCAATGGCTTTGACATCTTGCAAACAAATTTCTTTTCCCGGATAGGCTTTGTGCGAAAAATAAAAATGAACTGAATTTCGCCCCTCAGCTTGAATAAGCAAAGAATTCAACGGAATCGAAAAACGCTGCTGCAAATCGTCTGAAACAAAATCAATTTGCGTTCTCGAGATCGTGGCCGTTCCACTTTGACGGCCCAACAAGGCATGAAACGAATTCATCGTTTTCGTTCAAAATAAAGTAAATCGACAAAAACAGACGAAACCATCACCAAACTTTTTTCAGATGGAGTCATATTAGAGTCAATGTATTCGACTTCAAAATTATCACGATCTGTAAAAGCCTCAGAAAGTAACCCTGACCATTTTTTTCTGACCTCGGCGACCTTTTGATTGCGACTCATAAATGTGAAAGTCCAAATTCGCCAAATCGGAGAAGCGACTTCAAGAATGGTCATACCTTTTTCATTTTCAACGTCGAATCGTTTGCTTAAAATAGAAAATCTCTTTTGAATGGCACCTAAATATTTACCAGATGCATCTCTGACCTCAATTCGCTCAAAAAACCAACGAAAAGGATGGTGAGCAACAAAAGCTACTTGTCGATCAGTGTTAAAAAAATGAACATCAAATTTACGCCAATGACCTAAATACTGACGCAATAAAAAACCTAAAATTCCTTTTTGTTGCTCGGCCGCATATCCCAAAAGAATTTTGCTTTCATTCATGATCCGGTATTTATTGCGAGTTTCAAATCCGATCCATTCACCAAATTCATGAACCTGGTGAACCAACAACTTATTTAAACCTTGTAAATTAATTTCTGCCATCTGCTAAAGGTACCAAAAATGATTGTGTGTTAGCAACGCGATCTAGACCACAAAGTCACCAAATCGAATCACAACTTAAGTAGGTTTTTTGAAAGTGCAGACCCATCTTTAAGAAGTATCCACCATATTGCAGGCGGGCACTACTATGCAATCTGTGAAAGTTTTCTGCCGAAGATAATTTAGTTACTCTGTGAATCTTTCAAGGTATATTACAAATCAAAGTTATGTACAAGTTACGAGATTACCAGCAAGACGCTGTTCAAAATACTATTAAGTACTTTAAAAAAACGCGCGCGCCGGCGGTGATTGTTTTACCGACGGGCGCCGGAAAGAGTTTGGTCATAGCCGAACTTGCACGTATCGCTCGCGGTCGAGTATTGGTATTGGCGCATGTCAAAGAGTTGGTTGAGCAAAATTACGAAAAATATAAAAGCTACGGACTTTCTGCCGGAGTTTTTTCAGCCAGCTTAGGAAAAAAAGACTGGGCGCACAAAGCCATTTTTGGAAGTGTGCAATCGGTTGCACGCGCACACGACGATTTTTTCGATAATTTTTCTTTGCTTGTCATTGATGAGTGTCATCGCGTTGCTGAAGAAGGTTCAACTCAGTACCAAGACGTTATTAAAAAGCTTCTTGAACGTAACCCTGAAATTTGTATTTTAGGCCTTACTGCAACTCCGTATCGAATGGGTTTGGGCTGGATCTACGAATATTCAAGTGCCGGTGAAATCAAAACCGATCAAAAAAGATTTTTTAAGCAATGTGTTTATGAACTGCCGTTGTCGTACATGATAAAAAATAAGTTTTTAACGACGCCGGTGAAAGTCGATATTCCCGTGACGTGCTATGATTTTTCTGAGTTGACCGACAAAGACCGCGCTTATACGACCGCAGAGGTCGAAGAAATTTTAAAAACTCAAAAGCGGCTGACTCCTCTTATTATAAAAAACATCATAGATATAACCGAAAAATTTCACCGCAAAGGGGTCATGATCTTCAGCAGTTCTGTCAAGCACGCTGAAGAAATTATGTCTTATCTTCCGCCTGACGATGCGCGTGTGGTTTTGGGTGATACTGAAATGAAAGATCGCGATGCGATTGTTAATGATTTTAAAAATAAAAAATTTAAATACTTAGTTAACGTTTCGGTATTAACGACGGGATTTGATGCTCCACATGTCGATGTAATCGCAATTATGCGTCCAACCGAATCAAATAGTTTATACCAGCAAATTGTCGGTCGTGGACTTCGTTTATCGAATGATAAGAAAGATTGTTACATCCTGGACTATACTGGTATGGGGCACGATATTTTTTCACCGGAGATCAGTGATAAAAGACCTGCCAAAGATACGGCGCAAGTTCAAGTAACTTGCCCTGAGTGTTCATTTATTAATAATTTTTGGGGCTATGCAGACGACGACGGTCAAGTTATTGAACATTACGGAAGAAAATGTCGCGGAGCCGAACAAGATCCACTGACTTTAGAAATCATTCCGTGCGGATTTCGCTTTCGATTTAAAATTTGCCATAACTGCGGAAGCGAAAACGACATCACTGCACGCGAATGTGAAAAGTGTAAGGCCACTTTAATTGATGCTGACGCCAAACTTAAGCAGGCCAAACTTTCAAAAAATGCCCATGTCTTAACACCAGACAGAATCACATTCGAAGAGCGCAAAGACAAAAATTCAAATCCATATCTTGAAATTCGCTATTACGATTTTGATGCCAAGTATTTAAGTGAAGCGCATTTCTTTAATAATGCTTCGGCAATTAAAAAATTTAATATTAACTTTTTGCGTTCACACTTAAGACGGCCAGAGCTGGCAGTTGAATTGAGTACTCCGGCAGAAGTCATCAGATATCAAAAACTATTTAGACTTCCTTCTTTCGTCATTGCGCGCAAACAAGATAAATTCTGGAAAATTACTGAAAAAGTTTTTGCAGAAGAGCTCTAGTTTTGTGATATTCTGATTTCTCTATGGCCAACGAACTTAGTCATTTACTATGGATAGAAGAAACACTGCCTCGTCAGTACAGACGCAAAAGAATGTTTGGTGGTTTCGCTTATTATATAGAAGAAAAACTCATCTTAGTCATATTTGAAAGTTATGGAAACAAAGAACACCGTGGCCAGAAGTTTAATTTTGAAATTTGGAATGGATGCATGTTCCCGGTTGAAAAAGATCTTCACAGCGAAGTTCTAAAAGTCTTTCCATTTTTTATAAATCATCCCGTTTTGCCAAAATGGCTTTACTTACCTGCTGAAAGTGAAAATTTTGAAAACAATGTCGAACTGATCATAAAGGAAATTCGTCGCAAAAATTTTTGGTTTGGTACTTTTCCGAAGCAGAAAAAATTAAAGATAAATAAATCGGCATCTCGAATTAATATGCGCGTTCCACAGATGTTTCGAGAAGATTATGCAGATAATGTTCTTGTTAAAGCAAAGCGGATCTCAGATTTAAAAAATTTTGGGCCCGAAACCGAAAATTCTTTTATCAAAGCCGGAATAAAGACAGCTCCTGAATTTATTAAAATGGGTTGGAAGAAAGCACTTGAAAAGCTTTATAAAAAAAATTCTAAAAATGCACATGCGATTTTCGCTTATGCGATGATCGGAGCCTTGAAAAATCAGCCGTGGAATTTAATTTCAGAAGACGACAAAAAAGAAGCTCAGGCCTACGCTAAAGAATTGCGAATGGGTAAAAAAAGTAAAAAAACTTCTGCCACTGCAAAGAAAATTTCCAAAAAAAAGCTTTAAAATCCTAAAATTCCAAGCCCTTTTTCAACTCCTTTAACAAGAGAAAAGAAATAAACAAGGCAACCTATTGAAGCCAAATGAGACAAAACGACGAATAGCCCATCTTCTTCAAGCTGAGCCAAAGCCAATAAGGCAATAGCCCAAGCAGGAATTGAATTTGAAAAGGGAATAGGCAATGGAAGCGCTAACAGAAAAGCATTCAAAACCATCGAAGCCATATTGATTGTGCGAAAAGGGCCTTGAAACAAAAACTTCATTCGAGGGTGTAAAATTCTGGCTATTTTTTCAAATACCCTTTCTGATCCTTCGGCGATTTTAGAAACCGTCTTCGCAGAAACTTGCTTTTCGGCCCATCTTTTGGGAACCCATGGGGGTTTATTTAAATAGGCTAAAATGGCAACTGATATAATTAATATTCCAAAAGGAGTAGATAGCCCAAGCAAAGGAATAGGTTGCAAAAATGGTAAAATCAAAAAAGTGATTAGAACGTAGTGCCCGTCCGCTCCGAAAATTTCAAAGATTTCTTTCAACGAAAGGTCGCCCCTAAGGCAGCGTTCTTCAATTTCGTCTAAATGATCAATAAGGGGACCACGCCCTTTTCTTTTAGTCACAAAACATACTAACTTTATCTATGCTTGAATCCAATCAAAAATGAATTTACCCTTTTAAATATGAGTGAACCATCAAATCGAGATCAAAAAATAGTAAATCGCGCCTTGCAATACAAAGTTGTCGCCGTCGTCGCAGCTAGCGGATTGAGCGTTTCAATCGGAACATTAATTTGTTTAAAAATTCTATCAATGCAGATTGATGAGTTACTAGAAATTGGACAAGTCAGTCCGGACCTTGCCGTAGTCGTGACAGATTCAATAAGTCAAATGTCTGGATACTTTATTATACTGGTTTTACTTTCAGTTTTTTTAGCTTGGAGTACGGCCTTGTACTTATCTAATCAAATCGCAGGGCCGATCTATAATATTGAGCGAGTTCTAGATCGCTATCTTGCCGGAGAGAAAAACTTAGAAATCAAAATTCGCGATAATGATTTCTTTACAGAACTCGTTGAGAGATTGAATAAAATTTTAAAAGAAAAATCTTAAATCTAAATCTTTCTAATTTTGATACCCTGAAAGGTTAACAAATGAATTTTTTAGCAAAATGTCATTCAATAAATTAATTTTCAATTAGTCGTTCATTTCATCTTCAAGTTTTCGAATTGCAGTTACAATTTTTAAAAACTTCTTTCCAAATTCAGTGTAAGTATATTCAACTCGCGGCGGAACCTCAGGATGTTCTATCTTATTAATGATTTGATACTTCATTAGCTTTCGTAATCTTTCATTGAGCACTTTCGTAGTTAAACCTTCTTGTTCACGAACCATAGCACCTGGACGATTAATTCCCTTTTCAATCATATCTAGTATCGACATTGACCATTTACATCCCACTAAATCTTCTACTAAGAATCTTACTTCAATTTTTTTTTCTGCCATAAATTCCCTAAGATGTACTTTTTTGTACCTACCGTACTGATTTGTATCTACTTGTTATTGTTAATGATTTTACAAATAATAGAGACGGAAACCAAGAGGTATTTATGAAAGCTATCCCTTTAACAATTCAACAATGGTTAAACGCCCCTTCCGAATTCTATCTGGACGTTTTTTCGAATCGAATTAAAGTTATCCACGCATTTCAAATGCTTTGCCCCGGGTGCGTCTACCACGGAATTCCACAAACTTTAGAACTTTATGAAAGATTTCAAGGCCTAAACGTCGATGTTGTGGGACTTCACACCGTTTTTGAACACCACAATGTAATGGGAGAAGAAGCTTTAAAAGTTTTTATAAAAGAATGGCAGCTGCCTTTCCCCGTAGGGATTGATCAACCGAAAGCAAATGAACGAATACCAACAACCATGAATGCCTATCAGATGCAGGGGACACCAACCACCATCATAATTGATCAGAATGGCAATTTACTTGTTCAACATTTTGGACTTTTAGATACCGAAAATATTTATAACTTTGTTTTGGAATTAACCAAGCAAATACAAAACTGACCTAGGAGGTCATATGTCACGCATTCCGTTGAAATCACCTAACGAAACATCTGGATCACACAAAAAAAACTTTGATCAGATACAATCCGCATTCGGAAAAATTCCGAATATGTTTTTAACAATCGGAAACTCTTCAGCCGCCTTAGAAAGTATGTGGGGATTCTTTGGTGCTCTTAGCAAAGGAAAACTTGATGCAAAAATGAGTGAACAAATAGCGGTCTACATCGCAGATTTAAATCGATGCGAATATTGTCTTTCCGCCCATACTTTACTAGGTCAAAAAGCAGGTGCAACAGCGGCGCAAATGTTAGCTGCACAATCCGGAGAATCAAATGACGTAAGAACTCAAGCCGCATTAAAGTTTGCTGGCCGAATCGTGCAAGCACGCGGACAAATTACAACCAATGAAGTCTTAGAAGTAAAAGCAGCAGGATATTCGGATGAAGAAGTTACAGAAATCTTAGCACACGTCGCTTTGAACATTTTCACGAACTACACAAATAACGTGTTTAAAGTTGCGGTCGATTTTCCGAACGTTGCTCTAAGAAAAATTTAGTGCAGACCACTCGTACGCAAGCTCGTTTAAGATTACCCCACCAATTTCGTCTTGCTTCTTATCTCCATTGAATTTTGCCCCCGTTTTTTCATAAAATTTTATTGTTGGGTTATTTTCTAAAACCCAACAATAAGATTTTTGAAATCCGAACTGCCGCATTTGGGAATATCCTGTTTTTAATAAAGAATAGCCGATTCCTTTTCCCTTATAAGTTGAAAGCAAATAGATCGCTCCCAATTCAATATAACCTTCTTTGTTTGTATCACGTGCAGGACCAAATAAAGAAAATCCAATGATCCCACTTTGATCTTCTGCAACCCAAGCCCAGCGTTTCGGATGCTTTGCAATTTGCCTCCACATATCTGTGCGCGACTCAAGCTCAGAAGGAAGATTGTCTAAATAAAATTGTGGAATCAAACCTTTGTAGGCCTCTTGCCAAGATTGAATATGAACTTTTGCAGTCGCAATTTCATCTCCAGTTTGAAAGGGCCTAATTCTTATTTCAGTCATAATTTACGATCGCATTATTCTACAAAAGTTGAAACACTTCTAGCAACACAACGCACTTAGCCTATTTTCAATTATATTTAATAATTTCTACAAATGAAATCCGCCTGAAGCTTCAATGCGTTGACCATTAATCCACAATGTGTTTCCTGCAAGTAATTCTGCCATTATATCACCAATGTCTTCAGCATGTCCGACTCGCCCGAAGGCTGTCTGGCTTGAAAGAGCCTGATTGAATTCTTTGTTGTCTCGTACACGTCCACCACCAAAATCTGTTGCTATCGGGCCAGGAGCAATTGAATTTACAGAAATACGACGTGGGCCCAATTCTAAGGCCATATATCTGGTCATAACATCAATCGCGCCTTTTAAGGCCCCGTAGACCGAATATCCTGGGTATGAAAATCTAGCAAGTCCCGAAGAAACATTTAGTATTCTTCCACCATCATTGATAATCGGAAGCAGTTTCTGAGTCAGAAAGAAGACTCCTTTGAAATGTGCATTTGTTAAGTCGTCAAATTGCTGTTCTGAAAATTCTGCAATCGAAGAATTTACGGACATTCCGGCATTATTTAATAAGTAATCAAATCGATCTGTTCCGAAATCTTTTTTGAGAGTTGCTTTGATCTGATCAGCGAATGCCCCGAAAGACTTGATGTCTCCGACTTCGAGCTGCAATGAATAGGCTTTTCGACCCATCTTTCGAATTTCATTTTCAACTTTTTTAGCTTCTTCTAAATTTGATTTGTAAGTCAATACAACGTTTACCCCTTTTGCTGCTAACTTTAAAGCGGCGTCTTTTCCGAGCCCTCGACTACCACCAGTCACTATTGCAATTTTCATTTTGTTCTCCTTATTGTTGAGTCCATAATATCGTTTTTAATGTATTGGATAAATAGCCTAATTTTGTTTATACTATTCGTACTATCTGAACAATAGCCCTGGGGATCATATGTTGAAACCTGAATTCATGAATATTTTTGTTACGGTTTACGAAACAAGTAGTTTTACAAATACAGCCGAAGTTTTAAAATTGCCAAAAGCGACGGTATCAGATGCTATTTTTCGGCTTGAAAAACATCTTGGTGTTCGCCTTCTACAAAGAACCACTCGCCGAGTAGCCGCCACGCAAGATGGTGTTCAATTTTATGAGCGTTGCAAAAACCTACTTGCCGATTTTGAAGAAGCCGAGACTATGTTTCAAAAAACAGGTCCTGAAATTTCAGGCCGCATTCGTGTTGATATGCCGATACCCATGGCGAGAGACGTGATTATCCCTAGATTGAATGAGTTTCTTAAAGAGTATCCAAATCTAAAAATTGAATTGGGATCTACCGATCGACGTGTTGACGTTATCCGCGAAGGATTCGACTTTGTCGTTCGAGTTGGGCAACTGGTAGACTCATCGTTAATCGCAAGAAAAATTGGTGAATACTCGATCAGTAACTGCGCAAGTCCCGCATACCTCAAAAAATATGGCACACCAAAAAATTTAGAAGACCTAAATAATCACTTTCAGATTCATTACGAACAAACTTTCGGAGGCAAACCAGATGGTTTCGAATATTACGACGGAACAAAATTCGTTACGATAAAAACAAAATCGCTAATAACAGTAAATAATACTGAGGCGTATCGGGCCGCCTGCTTGGCTGGGCTTGGAATCATTCAATCTCCTACATCAGGAATACATCCAGAAATCAAATCTGGAAGAATTAAAAAAATTTTAACGAAGTACACTTCTGAACCGGCACCAGTTCACATTGTTTTCGCCAATCGACAACAGATCTCAAAACGCCAGCGCCTATTTATGGAATGGGTCGAAAAACAATTGAAAAGCTACATCAACTAATTCGACAAGTGTTTTTCTATTCTTCGATCTGGAACTAACCAAATCAACGCAGCAAAAACATAGATTGACATAGCTATCCAAGAAGAAAAATATGAGCTTCCGATAGCAACCAAATATAACAGTGGCGAAAGCTTCCCCTTTTTATCGCTTCCGATCGCAGCCTTCAAGCTAGACCCATCAGCTTTAATTATTTCGTTTTGTAAAATCCAATAAGCTATCGCTGACATTAATAAAACAAACCCATATACCATCGATGGAATATTTCCAAAATGATTTTCACCTAACCAACCGGTTGCAAATGGAATGAGAGAAAGCCAAAATAACAAATGTAAATTCGCCCAAAGCACTCCTCCTGTAACATGATTGCAAAGATGAAGCATATGATGATGATTATTCCAATAAATACCGACATAGATAAAACTAAGAACGTAGCTTAAAAATACAGGCCAAAGTGGCAACAAAACTTCAAGTTCTGCACCGTGTGGAACTTTTAGTTCTAAAACCATTATTGTGATTAAAATTGCAATTACACCATCACTAAAAGCTTCTAAACGCCCTTTACCCATTTTAGATTTTTCCAGACTCATTGTGAATTTTCCGATCTCACTAGCTTAGGTTAACGAAAAACGACTTGCAATCAACAATTAAAGCCTGCTGAAATAGGATGGGGTAAAACTAAAAATGAATTTTTTAAAAGTTTTTATTATCGCAATTTTTTCAGCGTGTTCTACAATCGCAGAAGTTTCTGACAAATGCCCCTCGTTTGTGAATCACTGGGTTGAAAGCGCCGGCAGTTGGGATTTCTTAACGACTCAAGAGGCTATGATTCGGTTAGCGCAATTTATAGTTTTGTATCTAGCGGTCGCTGGGATATTTTATTTTTTTGCACGACGTTCATCAATCAAATGGCTTAAATATATTCCGTTGGTTTTTTCGATAATTATCGCAGTCTATTTAGCATTTGAATTCATTCCTCACGGCGATCCTTGCAGTCAATACTTATGGCTAAAAGAAACTCCCGAAACTTTATTATGGATACAACTTTTATTTGACGCCGTTTTGCTATTCATACCAGTTACTTTACTTTCAGTGCTGAAAAATAAAAAATCCTAAAAAGCTTTCTCAATCAAATTCTATCTTTAACAAAATCTAATCCAGCTGTAATAGCTACAACTTGTGCCTGAACACAAATCTCTGGAGTGGCCCTCGGGCTATCAGGATACACCTCTGTAGTCGTACAATATTTCGGATCAAATGTACCAGCACAAAGAAATAGTTTTTTTACGTCGTAGTTTATTACTCCGTCCTGCACCAACTTGTCTCCGATCAGTTCACCTCTTTCATCGGCTGACGCTATGTAAGTTACTTTACGAACAGCATCTATAATTGCTTTCTGAAATTCAGGCTGCGGATTATGGGTTGCACCGACCAAATAAAATCCATCTGGAATTGGTGAATACGGTATCGCAACACCATCTCGGGCTGCTAAAGCTGGGCGAAAAATTGAATTATCAGTATCTGTTGTTTCATGCAGATCAATATGAACAAACGGTTCTAAAGTATCGGTAGCACTTAGAAAAAAACGACATTCTTCGGAAGGACTGTCTTTGAAAAATGAACGATTCGGATCAATGGCTTTAGGATTCCAACGATTGATGCTTTCATAAGACCACGGGCTAATACAAGGCGCGCAAACAATATTAAAATGGGACTCATAAAACTTGGCTTGAGTCTTTAAGAACTCAAGAGCACCGTGCACACCACTCGTTTCGTAGCCGTGAACACCACCTGTAATCAACACAGTCTTTTTGCTTTTCGAAAAGTTTTTACTTCTTAAAATAAACAAAGGGTAAAGCTGTGGATTTTCAGATAGGGCTCCGTATTGAGATAGCGTAAAATCAGTTTCAAGCTTTTGAACTTTAACAACAACTTCATTCAAATACGATCTCTGAATTTTTTGTTGCTTAAACCAATTTTCTTTCTCAGCTTGCTGCCATTTCATAAAAATCCTCTTTTATTAAACAAGTGCAAAAATCAACATAGAAAAAATTAAAATTTTTTTTACGCAGACACACCTTTGTTTTCAATAAGTTAGCAAGTCTCAGTCTGAGAACGAACAAAAATCTCATTTTGGCTAATAAAGTCCGCAATTTTATCTCCGAAAAGTTAACATCTGCCGCTCGAAACTTCAGTGAAATGAAGGCGGGTGTTAAGAGGTTCGAAACTCTTGCGGGTAATCAAACAGGAGGACGTGTGGTAAAAATGATCCGAAGACACTATGTAAAATTGGAGTTAAACAACCTTCCAGGTACAGCACCTCCACAGTAAATAGCTCTCTTTAACTTCGGAATAGAAAGAACGCCCAGTAAAATCGGGCGTTTTGTTTTTTAGTTTTATCAACCGCTTTTGAATTCTATTTTGGATTCATTAACTTTAGAACATTTCCGTCGGGATCTTCAAAAACCAGCATATGACCCCAAGCTTGATCAAATTCTCCTAAGATTTTTCCGCCGAAAATTTCAATTCGATTTCTATCTTCTTTTATGTTGTTTGATTTAAAAGTTAAGGTTCCTCCTGCATGCGCACCGTGCGAATCACGAGGCGTATAAGGAATTGGTTGCCCTTCAGGATGTAGTCCAACTTGAATACCACCACAATCAAGACTAATCCAGTATTCATGTTCATAATTTAATTTTAACCCTAATCCTTCGATATAAAACTGCTTTGCTCGTGGAATGTCTGTCACACTGTAATAAATATCTTGAATACCAGTGATCATCGTTTTACCTCTTTCGCTATTCTTTAAGACACATTTCTCGATATTGAGCAAATGAACTGGCTTCCGGACATTGAGCCGTTATCACATCTCCAAAAATCATCGCCAAAACTAAGACAATGGCACAAAGCCACCATGTTTTTTTAAATACAGAATACTTCCAACCTTCTGACTGCATTCTTTTTGCATTTTTAACTAAGCTCGCCGCTAATACGATTTCGAATGCAGCTTCAAATAAAATTTCAGGTCCTTGAACTATTAAATATCCAGCAGAACCCAGCACGGCTGCAATTAATGCGATGATCGCAACTAGCGCCGCAAGTTCTTCGGCTTCACTCAATGAAAAATCATTACTTGAAGACGATTCACCAGATTCCCCCCAGGTGGTCGAAGCTCCGGCTCCGCCGGTATTCCCGCCTTGGCCACTCCAAGATGTTCTTGCTCCGGTATTCGATGGGCTTTCTAGGTAAACATCGGCAACGGTATCGACCAAATCATCCTCTATTTGTTGCGATCGAGGCCCGAAATAAATTCTAAGCCAAAAATAAACTGAAATAAAAAAAACAAAATATGACGAAATAACGGCAATTGCATAGCGCCACATCGGAATAGAAAGACCCGCATAAAGACATGCCTTACTGACTAAAATTCCTGATGCGATCGTAATCAAACAAATAACGCTCATGTGCAGCCGAGCTGAAAATTTATTTCGAATATTTTCTATGAACTTTTTTTTGTTCAAATTTGGCTCCTACTACAAATTTTTTCTTAAATCGAATTCGAATGTAAATACTCTGTAAGATCTTTAGCGCCACCGATAAGCACGCCTTTATGAAATACCTGAGGAAATGTCGGCCAGCCCGTCCAAAGTTTAATAGCTAGGCGTTTTTTCCATCCGCCAAAATAATTTCCGTGTCCGATATAATGATAATTTATTCCCCTTTTTTGTAAAATATTTCGAGCTTTTTTAACCACGGGGTTCTGCCCCATTCCGACAATGACCCATTCATTTTTTGAAATCGCATTTTCAACCTCAACAACGATATCTTGATGAAATGCCGCCATAGCTGATTCAGCGCCTTTGTGTAATTTATCTGGTGATAGAATTTTTCTCATTTAACTTCCCTTTTTAGTTTTTATTATTAAATTGTCTTTGTAAGAGTTGAAAATAAAGCCCATCTCGATCCGCTGCAAGCTGTTCATGACGACCCGTCTGCAGTATGCGCCCACCGCTGATTACAAAAATTGAATCCGCATCTTTAACAGTTGCTAGCCTATGGGCAATGATAATCGTCGTGCGGCTCTTCATCAAAATCTTTAATGCATCTTGCACAAGATGTTCACTTGCAGTGTCTAAATTACTTGTGGCTTCATCTAATATAAGTAATTTTGGATTTTTTAATAAAGCCCTTGCAATCGCCACACGCTGCTTTTGCCCGCCTGAAAGTTGAATGCCCCGTTCGCCCACTAAGGTTTTAAAGCCTTCAGGAAATTTTTGAATAAATTCTAAAGTGTTCGCAGATTTTGCCGCCTCTAAGACCTCAGCATCGGTCGCATTAGGTTTTCCGTAACGAATATTTTCTTCGATTGTAGACGAAATCAAAACTGGCTCTTGCGAAACGATTCCGATTTGTTCGCGTAACCAAGAAGCTTTCAAGTCTGAGATCGGTTCACCATCAAAACGAATCACACCACCCGTCGGATCATAAAATCGCGGAATTAAATTGGCGATCGTGCTTTTTCCCCCGCCTGACATTCCGACCAAGGCAATAATTTGGCCTGCATTTATTTTAAAACTAAGATCTGTCAAAACATCAATGTCAGGTCTAGACGGATAGGCAAATCGAACATGTGAAAATTCTACTTCTCCGCGAACTGAAGATAAAATTTTTCCGTCGTCAGAAAAGGCGGGTTCACGTTCGATAATTTCAAAAATTCGTTGGCTTGCTCCGACTCCGGCCATGAGGTCTCCCCAAAGGCTTCCTAAACTTCCGACGCCGATAGCAACAACAAATAAGTAAAGTAAGAACTGAACTAATTCGCCCGCTGTCAATGAACCCGCAATCACTTCACGACCACCGAACCAAAGTACAAAACATATTGCTGTGACTCCTAAAACCATCGCCAGTGTCATGAATTCAGCGATCACGCGTATACGTTGGCGCGCAGTTGAAAGGGCACGAGTCAATGCACTTTGATAGCGATTTACTTCGTTGAACTCTTGCACGAATGATTTTACCGTTCGCAGCCCTGAAATTGTTTCTTCGGCCACAATCGAACTGTCAGCCAAAGTCGATTGAAATTCTTTTGAAAGACCACGAATTCTTCGTCCAAAAAAGAAAGCCATTCCCGCTACCGGCGGAATAATGACCAACAGCACGGCCGATAACTTCCATGAGGTGTAAAACATAAAACCAAAGCCACCTAGCACTTGAGCTAAGTTGCGAAGACCTTGTGAAATGTTAACACTGACCGTATTTTGCAGAGTGGTTGAATCCGAAGATAAGCGGCTCATCAAATCACCAGTGCGATTAAAATCAAAAAATGCAACTTCTTGCTTTAATATATTTCGATACAGCTGTTCGCGTAATTTTAGAACGATGCGTTCTCCACTTAACGTAAATAGATAATAACGAATATTTCCTGCAATCATACTAATTGATAAAGCGATGAAAAGGCCCAAGACAACTTTATTTAATAAAGTGTAATCTTTCGCCGTTAAAACATTATCGACCATCCAGCGCACAAACTGCGGATAGACAAGACCCGCAATACTTGAAAGGGCAAGAAAAAACAAACCCCAAAGTAAAGTGCTACGCTCTAAATTAATTAAAGAAAAAATACGTTTTCGAGTTTGTGAAGAAGACATCAGAAGATCTGACTCCTGTTACAAGAAGACGTCAAGTGCGCTTAGTTTTTAGAACGCTAGAAGTAAAACACCCGCGCTGATAAGCAGGGCCCCGACACCGGTTTTCAGTGTCAATGCAGGGCCTCATAATTGTAAAGCCTAACTATTACCGCCAAATGTTCGGAACTGGGCGCGCAGTCAGGTCACCTTTACCAAGACTTCCAAGACTGAAATTGTCTTCGACCATATTCAGAAGACTGTAAATATTTAAAGCCTCAGCAAAAGTGCCGACAACAACAGAAGAACCCACGATACTTGTGTAAATCTGATTTTTTTGCGCAGATTGTTCACTTTCATCGAAAGTGCTGATCAAAATCGTATTCTGCATAAACTGACTATCTGAAACGTATGGCTTAAATTTCTGACCATACCATCTATCCGCGTAAGCTACCGACGTATCATGGCCGTTATTTTTATTATTTGGTACATAGAATACATAACTTGGTAGGTTTCCTGTCTTGGCATCTTGATCAAATTGAATTGCATTCACAATATTGGCACAACGGCTCGGATTTTTCTGAATATTTAAATAAGAAATAAACGGATTGTGCTTTCGTGCATAATTGCGGTTTGTGGCGCGAACGTAACAATTTCCGGGATAGTCTTCGGCATAAACCTTCCAAGAAATATTTTTCGCCTCTAATAAATCAACAATATTTTTTGCGTTTACGTCGACAACACTGTCATCAGTCACACCGTAAGTAGAACCCGAAGTTAAAGCGATATAATTCGCCTGAGATGGATGCGTAAGCGCCAAGAAATTCGAAAAGTTCGCGCCTTTATTCGCAAGCTCTGCGAAGAAGGTCTGCTTCATCACATCTGAGTAATTTTTGTTTTCAAAAATCACCGTGATCACGCGGTCGAAATATTTGCCTTTGGCGGTCATCGCAAATGTTTGTGTCGAAAATAAAATAAATATCGCTAAAGAAATTTTGTGTAACATAGGCCCCCCTTATGTTGAGTAAAATTGAAGACCCATTTTTGTACGCGGTCAAAGGTGATTTTCTTTTTGATTAGATATGCGATATAAGAGGGCCCTGATCAACGACGGGCGTTATTAAACTAGTTCTAATTGTGAACTCAGAACAAAGAAGGTCTTAAATTTTCACTGCGAAGCTATGACGTCTTTTATCAGTATCGTAAACTGTAACCTCTTGACCACTTTTAATGGCAATAAGTTCATCTTTAGTAATCTTAACTTCGTGCGAGTGTTTGAAAATCAACGAGTACTCTGTCGAAGTTCGCAAAGTCAGCCCTTGCTCTGTTGGGTTTTGAATATCTATGTCAGAAATCTTGATCATATGAGTATGCGGAAACAACCCGCCTTGAGATTTGAATTCGAAAACTTTTTCCATACGATTCATTTTGGTAAAACTAAATAGATTTATAAAATTCTACGCCGATTTTTTCTTCTTCGCACGCAGGACTCGACACCAAGTCAGAAACGCAAAACCATCGCGCTTAGTGAGTCCTATGAGCTAGTCTCCTAATGAAGCAGTTGAATGGCAACGATATTCAAAAATTCATCGACTTCTTGCTGAGTTGCATTTCGCGCATCTAAGGCATCGATTTCAAAAATTAGATCTTGTCATGCTAGCGGGTGATTTCCTTCTAGGCTGACAAAGTCAGAATGAATATCTAAAACTTGGAAATCACGCTTAACACCGGTCTTACTGACGATCTGTATAAACTGACCCTTTCGGATCGGCTTTAAGTGACAATTGCGTATTACGAACTAGTAACGGCTGTTGCGATTATCGCGAGGCACTTGTGGTTTAGCTTCGCTAACATTGATAGCGCGGCCATCGACGTTTGATCGTTTGCAGAATAGGGAAGATTTCCCTAAGCTTAATGAAAACTTTATTTTTATAGGCGTCTATTCTTCGTTAAGCTGATAGTAATCAGCAACATACAGTTTCGAGATATTTCTACATTTTGAAAGAAGACCCTTCAAATGAAGACTTTTATTCTAAATTTTTTAGCCCACCAACGAACTTGTACTTGTTAATTAAAATGCCAGTTGGTGAGGTTTTTGAGCTCAATAATTCGAAAGATCGCGGATTAGTTCCTTCAGCGAAAAATCTTTTGCCTTTTCCAATCAACACCGGAATCACTAATAGCAAAATTTCGTCGGCTAGCCCCTCTGCCAGTAAAGCTGAAGTCAAAGTCGAGCTTCCCACCAAAATCAAATCGCGATTACCAGAAGATTTTATACGACGCACACCTTCAACTAGATCAGTTAAGGCTTCGAAAGGCCCCCACTGAAGACTTTCAGGCCGATGAGTCACTACAAATTTTGTCGCCGCATTAAATCGATCAGACATTGGCATCTTCGGCGCTTTCGGCCAGTAGTTTGCAAATCCGTCGTAAGTTTTGCGGCCTAACAACAAATCATAATTTTCACCATATTCTTCAAGTACCATGGCGGCTCCGGCAGAACTGCGATACGCGGCTGTCCAGTCTCCGAATGTAAAGCCATCTTCTGGCGTATGTTGAATTACACCGTCTAAAGAAATATGTTCGAATAATTTTAACTTTCTCATTTGAAATTCCTTTTCAAAAAACTTGTAGCCTACCGCCCAAGCTTCACAATACCAACACGTTGAGCTTTTGACTGCGTATCCTTCGGGACTTCGTAATAATTTCCGTAAAACTGTTCTGAGCGATTATTATAATACAGCTGCATGTAGCAACTTCCACCGCACCCATTCACGATGAATCCGTTTGGATCTTGCGCAAGACTAACAACACTGTCGATGTCTCCGCGGCCGCTTGATTCGCTATTTGTTCCTGGCCCATGAATGCTTAAATTGAATGTTCCGGAAAGACCTTTTTTCGAGTAGTCCGGTGCTAAATCCCATACCACAGAAAGACTTCCGCGCTTGCTATCTAAAAACGAAACGGTACCGACATAGCGACCTTCAAGCAACTTGACCTGTTGACGATTCGGAACATTACCTTGAGCGGCTTCAAGTTTTGGATTTTCGATAATTACATTTTCTAAAGCATCAATAATTCTTTTTTCACTGCCCATAGAACGAATCACGGCACCCTTGTCGTTAAGGTTCGTAGACTTTTTTTCTACGGGTGCAGAAGGAGTTACTTCAGAAGAGGCTGCAATTGCCGGTGTTTGCGGAGCCGCTTCAACTACTTCGATCGGAGTCGACTTTTGAGCTCTGAAACCGACATCCGCCAAAAACAACAACATGATCTTTCCTAAAAGTTCATCTGCTTTTTCATACTTTTGTTTCAGATCTTTTATTTGAAGGTATTCTAAATAATCTTTTTTACTTATAGACAACAAACTTGATTTCGCTTCAGTTAAATCTTCGCACTTTGCATTCGCCGCATCTTTTTCTTTATCTACATCTAGGCGACCTGAAAAAATTCGACTTGAACCGAAGCCAATCAGAAACGCAATAAAAAGTGATATCAAAGTTTTATTCATGCCCCTAATATCTATCTTTCGCGCATTTTTAACAAGAATATGCGCTTCGCTTGACACTTACACTCAATTAAAATCCTAAGCGTTATCCCAAGCTTTTTTTAAAGCTTTCATATCAAGTTTCACCATCTGCCACATGGCATGCATAACGGCATCACGTTTTTTCTTGTTCTTGCTGGTGTTCCAAGTATCAAAAGTAGCCGGAGCAATTTGCCATCGCACGCCGTACTTATCGATCACCCAACCGCATTGCACTTCTTTTCCACCACCACTTGAAAGTTTCTTCCAGTAATTGTCGATTTCGCGTTGAGTTTTACAAGGCACCACGAAAGAAATTGATTCATTAAAAGGTTGTTCCATGAAACCGTTTAACAGCATAATTTTTTGACCCAACAACGTAATGTGCATGGTTAAAACCGATCCACCTTTAACATTCATTGGATTGCTGTCAGGCCAGTATGCGGCTTTTCCAATTTGAGTGCCTTTAAAAATTGATTTATAAAATTTAGCCATTTCTTCGGCTTTATCATTTGACCAAATACTGACGTACATTTTGCTCATGTGAAAATCCTTTTCAATAGTTAGATGCCTCTTACTATAGAACTAACTTTGCCAAACTCAAAACGTAATGATAAACAAGGTCTAAGTATGACAGACGTTAATCCAAAAAAGCCCCGTAGTAAGCAGTCTCTTGAAGGTGTCACTCTTGAAATGATGCTAACAAAGCTAGTTGAAGTTTATGGTTGGGAACGCTTAGGCGAAAAAATTAACATCCGTTGCTTCAACATTGACCCTAGCATAAAATCAAGTTTGAAGTTCTTAAGAAAAACTCCGTGGGCCCGCGAAAAAATTGAACTGCTATTTCAATGGAGAAACAGCACCGGTTGGGACCCACGAGATAATCGAAAATAATTTATTTTAAGAAATCATAGATTTGACTCGAGAATCTCTTAAGAAAAGTCCAAGCCACAGCAAAATTCCAACATAGACCGGAAAAAGTGTGTGTGAAAATATCGGATTTCCAACCCGAATGTGACTTGCGACTGCTCCGCCAAGATAGCCCGTTAAAAGAACTGCTCCAAAAAGAGCTGTTCTAGGGATTAAGTGCAAAATCAAACAAGCCAAAAGAATTGTTCCTACTAAGGGCATTTTATCTATCGGCCACTGTAAAACCGCACCAGCTTCTAAAGCTTCTGGCGGAAGTTTATCCATAAAGAATTTCATAACCCCGTCAAACAATAGAAATGCGATTGCAATTCCACCTAAAATTCGGCCAATCCAAATATTCTTTTTTGATTTATTCTCGTCTGCCATTTGTCTTCCCTTCTTTTATTACGCTTTAGCCCAAGTGCAAGTTTCTTTTCATCAAGATAAGCATTTAAATTACTTTGCTGATATTTTAAAAATCAGGATTTGTCTTTAACCAATTTTCTAAATAACTGATTCGATCAGTACATGCGGGATCTGATTTTCGGGTGTATTTTAGAATCCGATCAAATTTTACTTGTTCGCAATTCCGCTGTATTGGCCCCACAAGTTGACCCGGCTTAGTAATTTCTTTTAAACGACTTTCACAAGATTTTTTTAGTAAAGACAAAGTCGTTTCACATAACGAGCGCGGAATATCGTAACATCCGCCAAAATATTGGGTCTGAGAACATGGTGCATTGTCATCATCGGGAGTTAACAAAAAAAGGCCAGCAATGACCACGATCGTGAATGCTGCAAAGATATAAGAATACGCGCGCGTAGGAAGTTTTTGCCAAACCTGATTTAAAGTACGAATGAAGTCTTTCACTTGCTCTATTGCAAAGCCTAAGATTGATGATGTCAACCTTAGCTTCGTTTACGCTTGGCCAACTAGCCTTACTTAGAAGCTTCTGAAAATACTTCTAAAAATGTTTCAACTGGCTGAGAACCTGAAACTAGAAATTTTCGATTAACCACAAATGCTGGTACTCCAGAAATTCCTAACTCGCGGGCTTCATTTTGTTCACCACGCACATCATTAGCAAAGTCAGAGCTTTGCAACATTTTTTGAACCGCTTCTTTCTTTATCCCAGCACGAACTGCAATTTCTGAAAGCACTTCAGTCAGGGCAATGTCTTTGCCTTCACTGAAGTACGCTGAAAATAAAAGTTCGCCAACTTCATTTTCACACCCTTCTTTTCTTGCGAGATGCATAAGTCGGTGGGCATCAAATGAATTTGTCGGAATGATTGCATCAAAGTTAAAGTCGATTCCCATCGATTTACCCTGCAACGTCAATCTGTCATTATTCTGCTGAGCCCAATCAGAAGTTCGACCGTACTTTTTTGCAATCAATTCATGAATCTTTATTGATTGGCTTTTTTGAGCACTCGGGTCCAGTTCAAAGCTTCGCCAAATGTATTCAATTTTTTCAGAACCTTTATACTGCGCCAATGCCGCTTCAAAGTTTTTCTTTCCAATAAAACAGAACGGACATACAACATCTGACCAAATTTCAATCTGAATCACGAGCAACTTCTTTCTACCTTTTTAAGTTTGGCTTTTTAAACACACTAGTTCGTTTGAACTATTACTTGCAGAAAATTTGATAAAGAGACTTGATGAGCTCAAGTACTCGATCATCAACAATTTTATAATACACTTGTTTGCCTTCTCGTCTAGATTCAATAAGGCCCTCTAACCGCATTCCTTTCAGAAATTGCGAAACAGCCGACTGAGAAGCCCCACTGGCTTTTTCTATTTCACCGACTGATTTTTCTTCTTCTGCCATACTGCAAAGAATAAGTAGCCTTTGAGGGTGAGACAATTGCTTTAGCAGTGAAGCGACACCTTCGCTACGGCGTCTCAAATCGGACAGTGTTTTGTTTGAAGCTTGACTTTTCATATTATGATATTATAATATATTAAAGTAATGAGCAAGTCAATTAAGGAGTTTTATAATGGCGCAGAAACAAATCTTCAGCCCAGTCATGGTGGATGATGTTCCAGAGATCACCCCAGAAGATTTTAAGAACCATATTGGAAAAGTCACATTAATCGATGTGCGAAGGCCAGATGAGTTTAACGGCGAGCTTGCTCATATACCAGGTTCGAAGCTAATTACCCTTGGGCCCATGCTTGATGATTTTCTAAAGACACACAACCCCGAAGATGAAATTGTTTTCGTGTGCAGAAGCGGGGCCCGCTCGGGACGCGCCACTTTGCAGGGTCTTGCTTTAGGCTTTTCAAAATGTGTTAATTTACAAGGCGGCATGGTTCTTTGGAATCAAAAGAATTTTCCGACAGAAAGAGGTCAACAATGAATTTTAACCAAATACTTCCTTCGCTTGCAGGCGGGGCGGTTATAGGAATCGCAGTTACTTTAATGTTGCTTTTCAATGGTCGCGTAACTGGAATTAGCGGCATTATTGCTTCATCACTTACTAGGCCCACTCAAGACAGTCTATGGAGATGGATGTTTATCGCAGGGTTAATCGGTGGCGGATTTCTAGTTCGAGCTTTTCAACCCGAACTTTTCGTTAATACTTCAGATCGAAGTTCAATAACAATTCTGATTGCAGGTTTGCTCGTTGGATACGGAACTGTCATGGGCAGTGGCTGCACAAGCGGTCATGGCATATGCGGTATTAGTCGCCTTTCATTTCGGTCTTTGCTATCTACTATAATTTTTATGCTATTTGGCTTCTTATCCGTATTAGCCTTTCGCTTTTTTTTCGGGGAGTCTCTATGAAAAACAATTTTGCCAAGCAAGATTTAGTTTCGTTTGTAGTTGGTTTTATTTTTGCGCTCGGGCTTGCTCTTGCAGGAATGACTCAGCCGCAAAAAATCATAAATTTTTTGAATCCTTGGTCGTGGGACCCTTCTTTGATTTTTGTTATGATTGGTGCGGTCGGCGTTCACATCATAGCCTACCCGCTTGTTCGAAGACGATCTACTCCGCTTTTAGATACAAAATGGCACGTACCCACCAGAAAAGATATTACATCCCGTCTGATTATTGGTTCGACTTTGTTTGGTATCGGGTGGGGTCTCGGAGGTTTTTGCCCAGGGCCTGGCGTAACTTCATTAGCCTCTGGCGACAACAGAGCCTTTATTTTCGTAGGCGCGATGATAGCCGGAATGATGCTATTTAAAAAAACAGAACCTTATTTAAAATTGAAAGAGTAAATATGGAATACGCCGGATTTATCGCAAGCTTCTCAATGGGAATCATACTTGGTCTTATGGGTGGTGGTGGATCGATCTTAACGGTTCCAATTTTGGTTTATCTGTTTTCGCTGTCTCCAACAATTTCGACTGCCTATTCACTTTTTGTAGTTGGTACGACAGCGCTGATCGGCAGCGCAATGTACATTCGAAAAGGTGAAATAGATCTTCGAGCCGGATTCGCTTTCGCACTATTAAGTGTGGTCGGTGTTAATATTTCTAGAGGCCTTATTATTCCGAAAATTCCTTCTGTTGTTGCCCAGTTAGGAAGTTTTTCACTAACGAAAGATATTTTAGTAATGGTCACTTTTTCTGTACTGATGGTGTCGGCATCTTATTCGATGATCAAAAAGAAAAACGAACGAAAGCCAACAAATATAAAACCAGCACTAAGATTTGTATTAATTGCGATTGTTGGATTGACCGTGGGTTTGATCGCCGGGTTCGTCGGTGCAGGTGGCGGATTTCTGATTATTCCGGCACTGATTTTTATCTTGGGCCTTTCGATGAGAATCGCGGTAGGAACATCGCTTATGATCATTGCCATTCAATCGCTTTTAGGATTTGCCGGTGACGTTTTGCGAGGTCTTACGGTGAATTGGTCTTTACTTTTAGCTGTGGCCGCATTCGCAGTCATCGGAATTATCGTGGGTTCTGAACTAAGCCAAAAATTTAAAGAACAAAAATTAAAAAAAGCATTTGGATGGCTCGTTCTTTCAATGGGGCTTACCATATTGCTAGAGCAACTTCGACATCTTTCATTATAATTTTATAAGGAGAATTAAAATGTACCAGATTAAAGAGTTTTTCGATCGAGATACCTGGACACTAACTTATGTGGTCTGGGATGAAAAAACAAAAGACGGTATTGTAATTGATCCCGTGATGGATTACGACCACGCTTCTTCAAAGACAAGCGAAAAGTCTGCGAAAGTTGTCATTGAATTTCTTCGATCTAAAAATTTAAACCTTCACTACATATTAGAAACACATGCCCACGCAGATCACTTAAGCGGATCACAAATTATTAAGAAACACTTTCCTAAATCGCAAATTGCAATCAGCGAAAAAATCACGAAAGTTCAAGAAATTTTTAAAGATGTCTTTGGTCTTCCACAAGATTTTAAAACAGACGGTTCGCAGTTTGATCGCTTACTAAAAGATGGCGAACAGATCACAGCCGGTTCAATAAAAATTAAAACATTATTTACTCCGGGTCATACACCGGCATGCGCTTCATTCTTAATTGAGGGTCATATTTTTGTCGGCGACGCTTTATTTATGCCCGATTACGGCACGGGAAGATGTGATTTTCCTGCCGGAAGCGCTGCCGAACTTTATCGTTCAATTCACGGTCGATTATATGAACTTCCCGATGACACCAAAGTATATACGGGTCATGACTATATGCCGAATGGTCGACCACTTAAGTTCATGGCGACTATCGCTGAAGAGAAAAAAGAAAATATTCAACTTAACATCAACACGACCGTCGAACAGTTTGTTCGATTTCGCACAGAAAGAGACCTTACTTTATCGGCCCCAAAACTTTTACTGCCTTCGGTTCAGGTCAACATAGACGCTGGTCACTTACCTGAAGTGACCCAAAATGGTAAACGTTACTTGAAAATTCCAATAAGTTAAACTGATACACCAAGCAGTTGAGACAAGTTTGTCGTATCTGTGACAATTTGTCTCAAGTTATAAGTCAAATTCAATTAATGAATTCGCCCAATTGGCTCACGAGTTGCCTTATAAAAATGAATAGGAGTCAAAATATGAAAAAGAATGAAGGAAAAACAGATCGAATTTTAAGAGTTGTGGTTGGAGTAGGCTTGCTAAGCCTAGTATTTGTAGGCCCTCAAACAATGTGGGGTTTCATCGGTGTTGTACCGCTTTTTACTGGGGCTATCGGCTTTTGCCCTTTATACAAAGTATTTGGATTCAATACTTGCCCAGTGGGCTTGTCGAATAAAAATTAGCACTCACTTAAAATGAAGTCTGTCTCTACTGCTAAGCGATGTGTTGGCGTAAGATGATACATCGCGGGTTGAATATCATTTATACTTTTAAAATAGAATTGTACTAAAAATATGATAGAAATCTCTAATGAGGTAGTTATTTGAAAGCTGAACAGATTCAATTAAAAGAAAAAATTTTGGAAATTATAAAATTGCAGCAGCAAGATACCTTTTTATCTGTTATTTGTGGCGTGCCTAAAGATTTTAGTGAACTCAAAATACATTTTACAAATTATCCAGAATATTTTGCTGCTATGAGATATGCTCAATCAAAAACAATTCAATTAGAAAACTTGATTGATTCTAAAAGCTCAAAAATAGAAAAAATTAAATTCCTTGCAGAATCCATAAGAGATGCTTCATTGGATTACTGCCTGAATAATCAATCAAATTGTATCCCTTATATTTTGATAGCTGAATCTGAAGATTCACCTGATCCGTTCTATGATACTGATGTTTATCCTTGTGGCCTGAGTGGAACCACAGAGAATTATTTTAAAAGTATTTATATCGGAATCGAGCGCAAATCATTTCGACACGAAATTGTTTTAGTTGGTGATAAAAATATACTTGCAGTATCAATAGATAATCTCGATTCAAAAATGATTCAGGCTGCAGGATTAGAAAATGATTATAAAAGCTCTCCATTCGGAACTGTGACTTATATTTCCCAAACACAAGGACTTACTTTGAGCATCGATAAAAGCTATTTTTTCATTAGAAAAAATGGATCAATTATAAAAAGTTGGAGTTTTGATAAGCCTTTTATTTGGTAATCTCTGAAGCTATAAATTCGAATTTAAACGAGTCTAAAAGTTTGTTTTCATTTTCAAGCGGACGCCAGTTCGAGACGCTTGACAAATGGTGGAGGCGTTTTGAATTGGAACCTACACTTACTACATACTTAGTGAATTTGCTAAATTAGGCAAGTTGCAGAACGCAGCAGCCCATAATTTAATTATAATCAATTTTGAATATTTTCTTTCTGCTACAAAAACCTTATGGTTAATGAATGTCTAATGATCTTGAAATACTTCCATTGGTTAACCCCAACTTGTTCTTAAGCCTTTCCAAGTTCGAACCAATTGATCTCAAATCGCCGATTTATACTTATTCAACTGGTCTTAACAGTGATATGGATGGACCGTTTTATATTGGTTCTGAAGTAATAAGACCCTTCAATGATGATGACAAAGTCTTAGCTCCACAATTGTTAGCCAAGTTGATAAATGGGGCTTATAAGTTAACACAAAAAAGAAACTTGCTTGTGGTTAGGACACCTGTTGGCCCAGTTTATAACTTAAAGCTAGATTTTAGCTCTTTGAGTAGTCCGCAAAGCTACAACAATATAACTATGAAATTTATTGCAGGTTGCAAAATTGATCCATTATTTCAAAGAATCCTGATTTATATTGATGAGTTAAATGTCGATGTGGAGACGCTATCAACTTGGCATATGCTTTACGGCTGCATTGAAATCTTTGAAAAAAAGCTGCTAAAGGGACAGTGGGACAAAAAATTTGATTCTGAAAGATCCAAACTTGGAAATACCGCTAATAATATTGGATTTCCACTTGGAAGACACTCAGTTGCTCACTCTGCAATTAATAGTGAAAAGACTATAACTCCTATAGAGGGCATTGAAATAATTGAAATGTTATCAAAAAAATATCTAGGTTTATAGTGTGATCGCAGCGGAAGACTTGATAAAATCTATAGGTGAACAGCGAATCACAAACTCAAAAAGTTAAGTCGTGCAACTCTTGCAAAAGAACGCTTCCAGTATATTTCTTTGGGATACGTAAATTTTCTAACGATGGATACAATCCTTGCTGTAAAGAATGTAGAAACTTTCGCAGAAGAAAAGCCTATCAATCACCATCAGATTCTAGCGATCCAATTTTGCCACTAAATACGCATAATACACATTTTTTGTGGAGCATTCCAGATAGTACAATTAATGATAATTTTATCGGACTAGAGTTATCTTCATTATTAGCTGCTGACGTCACATTTAAACACAGAAAAAATAAAGGATTTTGGATAACAGTGAAGATACCCAATGGCCCACATTACATACTTATCCACTTTAGTGAAAAAACTGAGTTTATATCTTTTGCAATACAATTACTTGAAAGACTGAAATTGCGACTTTTCCATCCTGCTGACTTAAATGCTTTAAAGAACTGGGGATTCAGTAAAGAACAGTTACAAAATTACAATATCAATTTAGACTAGAAATTCTAAAGCAAACATCGTATACTAATGAAAGAGTGCAATCGTACTCTTAACAATCGCAATAACACACGCGAACTAACTTTTTAACTTCATCAAATGGAGTAAGTATGCGTGCAAGAAAAAATGAAAAATATGTAAAACTAGCAGAAGTAACAGGAACACTTACAGGATGGCTTGTCGATAGAGAGCTTGCTGAATTTAGCACTGTCTATGTCATTAAAACTGAAGAAAACTTTTTTGTTCGGCTAATTGGTGGGAAGGATTTAGCCACTAAAATGGACCCAGCAGACAATGGCGATTTTGTTGCGATCAAATTCTTAGGTTGGAAAAAACTATCGTGCGGGAATTCGTATATGCTATCTGAAGTTGGTATTGAAAAAAAAGACACATATATTTGATGATGCGGAATTTTTAACAAACAACGGCTTATCAGTGCCGTTACATTTAAAATCAGCTCCCCTTAATTTGATAAATTAGGACATG